>Ga0134127_10000041_pt1 | contig 190051 bp, 136 predicted proteins | sample KB31753_FD_96459 | JGI IMG/M metagenome (GOLD analysis project Ga0134127, IMG submission 96459) | Terrestrial soil microbial communities with excess Nitrogen fertilizer from Kellogg Biological Station, Michigan, USA - KB3-175-3 | ecosystem: Environmental > Terrestrial > Soil > Unclassified ...
GCGCATTGCGCCCCGTAACCTCACGAGAGCTCTTTTGGCCGGCTTGGACCACAAAAGGATGCCTGCCCTGATTTCCAATGACTTGCGAGTTTCCAAGATGGGAGGTTACTGGGCAGGGAGCCGCGCTGGACGATCTTTGAAGGTAAGGCCGTCTGTCCCGCGCTCCTTCACCGCTCTGATGCCCATGTTCTGAACGCGCTAAGTGGCTTTCGACCTGAAACGATGTTCGTCGTGCTCCCTCTCCCCATAACGGGGAAAGGGCGGAGTGAGGGTGAGATCTGGAGAAGCATTCCCTCGCACCAAAACTGATACGTACCGAGTTCGGTGCGGTTGGGTGGATTGACGCGCCATCGGCCGACCGATAAACTCCGAGGTCACACAGATTCGCCGCTATCGCAGAGCGGCGGCGGGCGACAGATACGACTCATGACCAACAGCGCATTTGTGGATCGGGCGTTTCGGGAACGCGGTCCGAAACTCATCTTCGGCTTCTCGCGTCCGTTCTATCACAACCTTGCGGGCGTGTTGTATGGCCGTCGGTTCAGCAAGGGTCGATACGGCGGCATGCTGCGCCACACCGAGGCAGCGATGCTTCTCCAATGGGCGCGCCAGTTGCCGCCGCACTCGACCATCGTCGAGATCGGCTGCTACGCGGGCCTTTCCACCAGCTACCTGGCTTCCGGCTGCCTGGAAAACGGATCGAAGGTTTACGCCATCGATCCCTTCGATTCGATGATGGCGCAGCAAACCGCGCTGCACGACCAGTGCGTGCCGCTCGAGGACAAGCCGTCGCGCCTGTTCGTGTCCGAGCGGCTCAAGGCCTGCGGTCTGTTGGAGCGCGTCCAGTTGATCGAAGGCTTCGCGGAGGACGTGGTGAAGTCGTGGACCAAGCGGATTGATTTCCTTTGGATCGACGGCAATCACGATCGCGCCTACCAGGATTACCTCGACTGGTCGCCGTTCCTCAACCCCCGCGCCCGCGTGGCGATTCACGACGCGCATCCTCGTTACGGTCTACCCCAGGTGGCCGAGGCCGCCCGGCGGATTTTCAGTTCGGAAGAGTGGTGTCGGTTGGAACACGTTAAGGGGATCATCACCGGGGTGAGGAAGGGTGGAACGTTGGCCGCTGAATCGTTGAATCGTTAACTCGTTAAATCGTGAATCGCGCACCGTTCTCCCGCTTTCAACGATTAACGATTCAACGCTTCACGCCTCACCTCGCCGTCACCACGGCATAATTCCGCTTCCCCTTCCGCAGCAAGAGCTGTTTGCCAAAGAGCAGTTCGGCCGCAACCACGGCGCGTTGCGCGTTGGATTCGCGGACGTTGTTCAGATAAATGCCCCCGCCTTCGACATCCTTTCGCGCCTGGCCCTTCGAAGGGCAGAGGCCGGAGTGGACGAGCAATTCGACCAGTGGCGCACCGGCCCCGGAGAGCTTCGCCATTTCAATTTCCTTCGATGGCACTTCGCCCACGATCTCGTTGAACGTGTTCTCGGAGATGCCTTCGAGCCCGCCGCCGAACAGAATCTCGCTCGCCCGGATGGCTTCAGCGCACGCGGCTTCTCCATGCACAAGCGACGTAACCGCCCTGGCCAACGCCCGGTGCGCCGCGCGCGACTCGGGCTTCTCGGCGTGTTGCGCGGCGAGCGCGTCGATTTCCGCGGGCGCCAGGAAGCTGAAGAACTTCAGGTAGCGGACCACCATCGGGTCCTCCGTGTTGATCCAGAACTGGTAGAACTTGTAGACGCTCGTGCGCCGGGGATCGAGCCAGACGTTGCCGCTCTCGGACTTGCCGAACTTCGTGCCGTCGGCCTTGGTGACGAGCGGGTGCGTCAGCCCGAAAACGTGGCGGCCCAGTTTCTTGCGGCAAAGGTCGATGCCGGCGGTGATGTTGCCCCACTGGTCGCTGCCGCCGCTTTGCAGTTCGCAGTTGAACTCGCGGCAAAGGTGCAGGAAGTCGAAAGCCTGGAGCAGCATGTAACTGAACTCGGTGTAGCTGATGCCCGCTTCGCGGTCCTCCATTCGCGCGCGGATGCTTTCCTTGGCGACCATCACGTTCACCGAAAAATGCTTCCCGATGTCGCGCAGGAACTCGAGGTAACTGACCGGCCGGGTCCAATCCGCGTTGTCGACCAGCCGGGCGGGATTGGTCTTCGTCTCGAAGTCGAGCAGGCGCGCCAACTGCGGCTTGATGGCGGCGACATTGGCGTCGAGTACTTCGCGAGTCAGGAGCTGCCGTTCGGCCGACTTGCCGCTGGGGTCGCCGATGGAACCGGTCGACCCGCCGGCCAGTGCGATGGGATGGTGCCCCGCCAATTGAAACCGGCGCAGCCCGAGCAGGGGGATCAGGCTGCCGACGTGCAGGCTGTCGGCCGTCGGATCAAACCCGGCGTAGACCGTCAGCGGCCCGGCCACCAGGCGTTTGGTGAGCTCACCCGCGTCGGTGCAGTCCTGGACCAAATGGCGCCATTGCAATTCCTCGAAGAGGTTCATCGAATTCGGTAATCGACCGCGGGATTTATCGCGGCGCCGTGGGCGCGGCTCAAGGTGAAACTGGGGCGCTCCAGAAGTGGGGCAGCCGTCCCGGCTGTCTCCGCGGGGCGTCTCGCCCTCGTGGATGTTCGCGGGCGCCCGTGCCGACAGGCGGGACACCTGCCCCACTAACGTGTGCGCCCGGAGGGGGTGGCAGTGCCGAAGTTCCATTTGGCCCCTCCCCCGCCCCCACAGCCTTGATCGGGCTTGATCGGGGTTGATCGAGCTCGATCGAATTCGATCAACCTGCATCTCCGTGGACGCCCTTGATTCGCCTTGATCTGGCTTGACCAGCCTTGAGCTGCCTTGGCCAGCCTTGAGCTGCCTTGGCCGGACGGACCGTCCCGCCTGGGTTGGCTCGGACTCCTGTTGGCATGATACGGCCTGACTGGCTTTGACCTGGTTTGATTTGAGCCGAGCGCGGATTGCACGCATCGCACGGATGAGCAGGTTGCAGATGCCAAATCCTACCCGACAACGACCAAAGCAGCCACCAACCAGAACTCGCGCCAGGATCTGTCGAATCCACGTCAGGTCCGACGCGCCCCGCATCGGAGTATCTGTTTCGCGTCCGCGAGGACTCCCGAGAATAGCCCAGCGATTCATCGCTGGGTGTCGGCCCCGTCAACCGCTCAAGTCCCGTTAGGGACGGAAGAGCCGCTTTCTCTTTCGTCCCTGCGGGACTCATCTTGCTAAGGCTCACAACCCAGCGATAAATCGCTGGGCTTTTCGATGTGTCCTTGTGGGACGCTAAACAGACACGCTTCGGAAGAAGCGCGCTAGCAACCGTGGCGAACACTTCGCTCATGAAAGCGACCCTAAGCACAACTCCGGCAAAAGTGTTAGCGCCAAACGAGCGAAACGAGCGAAACGAGCGAAAATCTTTCGTTCGGGGCTTTTTTTTGAGCTGAGAACTCAGTGTTTACGGCCCTCCAAACGATCTGGATCACCTTCCGGGACATTAGCAATCAGAGTTCGGCGCGAATTGCGCGAATTATCGCGAATGGGAATTGCGGTTCGGAATCCGCGTTAATTCGTGAAATTCGTGTCTAAGTCAGTTCCCAGCCAAAGCGGAGTCGCGCTTCGCTTGCCTCCGCACTCCATACGCGTCATGCGCGTCGAGTTGCCTCCCATGGATTGCCGTTGACCGCGGTGCGCTTCACGAACACGCTCAAGGCATGGTGACGAAAAAGGGTCTCTCAACCTGGACGCTGCGTTTCACAATCTGGTTGTTGCCCGTTCTCCTTGGCTTCTTCGTGGTGACGCCCGGCCAACTGGCGCACGCTGCGTCGAAATCAAAAGGCGGGCTTCCGCCTGAAATCGAGCGGTTCATCAAGGAGAAGGAAGCCCACGCGCGCGCGCTCGCCAAAAAGCTGGACCTGAAGGTCTCGCCACTCATCTGGGATTTTTTTGCAACGGCGCAAACCGGCAAGTTCGCCGCCATCACCAACGCCTTTGAGCGCCTCAAAATGCGCGCCAGCCAGGAAGAAGGTGCTCGCGAAGTTCCCACGGTGCGGACCCCGGTCTGGGAGACCGTGGTCGACGTGATGCTGGCGGTCGAACCATTTGAAGAGGCGGACGCCGGGTACTCCAGGGAGTTTGGCAGGGGGGTGGTCAAATCAATCCCGGCGGGCAGCATCTACTTCGGCGGCACGGATCCCGGACGCGGACTCGTCACGGCCTACAGCAAGTCGCACGCGAATGGCGACCCGTTCTTCACGCTAACGCAGAATGCGCTGGCGGACGGTGCTTACCTCGACTACCTCCGCGCGACTTACGGCGAGAAGATCCGTACGCCCTCCAGGGACGATTCTCAAAAGGCCTTCTCGGAGTATTCAGCTGACGCCCGGAAACGCCTGGAGCATGACCGTCGTTTCCCCAATGAACCCCGGCAACTCAAGTCTGGCGAAGACGTCCGCATGGTTGATGGTCGCCTCCAGGTTTACAGCACCCAAGTGACCGTGATGGGCATCAACGGAGGGCTGTGCAAAATGATCTTCGACGCCAATCTGGACCGCGAGTTCTACATTGAGGAAAGCTTCCCGGTCGATTGGATGTATCCTCATCTCGCGCCGCACGAACTGATCCTCAAGGTGAACCGCGAACCGCTGGCTTCCCTTCCGGACGATGTCGTGAAGAAAGACCACGAATTCTGGACGCGGCAGATGAGCCAGATGATTGGCGACTGGCTGAAGCCGGAGACGTCGGTCGAGGAAGTGTGCGAATTCGTGAGCAAGGTTTACGTGCGCAAGGATTACTCCGGCTTCAAGGGCGACCGGGCGTTCGTGGAGAATGATTACGCACGCAAGCTCTACTCCAAGCTGCGCAGCTCCATCGGCGGCCTTTACAATTGGCGCGCTGGCATTGCGACGGACCCGGCGCAAAAGAAGCGGATGTTGGCCGAGGGCGACTTCGCGTTTCGCCAGGCTTTCGCCATGTGTCCCGAGAGCCCGGAGTCAATCTACCGGTACATCAACCTGCTGGTTGGCGCGGGGCGGCTTGACGATGCCTTGCGCATCGTTGCGGCCGCACGGCCGCTGATGCCGGACGACAACCAGTTGGTGCACGTCGGGACCGAATTGGCGCGGCTGAAAGAGGGGCAGAAGAACTGACCTGCCGCGCGCGGTCCTTTCGATGGACGGGAGGTTCATGGGCAGCCTAGACCTTGGGGTTGTCGGCTCGCGAGGACGCTCGCCCCACCGGGACGGGACTGTTACGCTTGTCCCATGAACACCCCGGCTGGCAGCGGCGCGCTTGCTTCACAGGCGGCGCAAGCGCCATCCGGCGTTCAAGCGCTCACCAGCGTTGAGCAGGGCGCGACCCTGGCCAGGGTGACGATGCGGTTGCTGCCGCTGCTCCTGTTCTGTTACGTCATCGCTTACGTCGATCGCATCAATGTCAGCTTCGCCAAACTTCAGTTGCGCGAAGCACTCGGAGTGGACCCCGCGATCTTCGGCAGGGTGTATGGCCTAGGCGCGGGGCTGTTCTTCATCGGCTATTTCTTCTTCGAAGTGCCCAGCAACCTGATCCTTCAGCGCGTGGGCGCGCGCATATGGATTGCGCGCATCATGATTCTCTGGGGGCTGGTCTCGATGGCGTTCATGTTCACGAAGGGCGTCACGATGTTTTACGTGATGCGCTTTCTGCTCGGCGCGGCGGAAGCCGGATTTTTTCCCGGCGTCATCCTTTATCTGACTTACTGGTTTTCGGCCAAGGAACGGGCGCGCGCGGTTGCGCTCTTCGCCGTGGGGGGCGTCGCTGCGGGCGCGATTGGCTCGCCGATTTCCGGCGCGCTGCTCGGGCTGGACGGCGTCGGCGGCCTGGCGGGATGGCAATGGCTCTTTTTCGTCGAAGCGCTCCCCGCCGTGCTCATGGGATTCGTGGTTCTCTTTCTCCTTCCCAACGGACCGAAAGACGCCCGCTGGCTTTCGGACCATGAGAAAGCGTGGATTCAAAATCGCCTGAATGAAGAGGCCTTAGCCACCGATGCCTCGCACCACCATCGGCTGAAGGACGTCTTCACGAGCGGCCAGGTCTGGTTGTTGTGCGCGCTTTATTTCCTCCAGAACCTCGGCGGCTACGGTTATCAAATGTGGCTGCCCACCATCGTCAAGGGACTTTCCGGCCAGAGCGATTTGGTCGTCGGGTTCATCAATGCCATCCCTTATGTGGTCGCGGGGGTCGTGATGCTGTTCTACGGGCGGCACTCCGACCGGACGGGCGAGCGGCGCGGGCATGTCGCCTTCGCCGCGTTCAGCTCCGCGGCGGGCTTCGCGATCGCAGGGTCCTTCGACAATCCTTTCCTCGCGATGACCGGTCTGACGCTGGCTTTCGTGGGCATGAAGTCCTTGCTGGGTCCATTCTGGGCACTGTGCACGGGTTTTCTGAGAGGGACGGCGGCCGCGGGCGGCATCGCGTTTATCAACTCGGTGGGCAACCTGGGCGGGGCTGTCGGCCCGCCGCTCGTCGGCATCATCAAGGATGAAACGGGCAGTGCGATGGCCGCGCTGTACGTTCTTGGGGCCTCCTTGCTCGCGATGGCCCTGCTCGCGCTGGCTGTGCGAGTGACGCCCTCGCAAGGAGGGATTCAGCAGTGCAGCGAGCCGTAGCGGCGAATTGGCGTTCGCCTGGCAACCTCGGGCGCGAGAGTCCCTGGAGGACCGGAGAAGCGCGGCGGATACCCATCCGCCGCGCTGGCAGTCGCCGAGCTTGACATACATAGCGATACAATGTATCAATGGCTCCATGATCGCAAAGGAACTCGTGGCGGCTTCGACCGAACCGCTGATTCTCTCCCTGCTCGCGCAGGGCGAGAGCTACGGTTATGCGTTGATTCAGGAGGTGAAACGGCTTTCCGGCGACAAAATCGAGTGGACCGACGGAATGCTCTACCCGGTGTTGCACCGGATGGAGGCGAATGGCTGGATCAGAGCGCGCTGGGTGGAGGTTGAGAACGGGCGCAAACGCCGGTACTACTCGATCAAGAAGGACGGTCGCAAGGTTTTGACGGAAAAACGCGAGCAATGGACTGTGCTGAATTCGGTCCTCAGCGGTCTATGGAGGCAACAACATGTTTAATCTCGACAAAGCCATCGCGGAGTGGCGCCAGCAGATGTTGAAGGCCGGCCTCAAGTCTCCCGTGCCGCTGGACGAACTGGAAACCCATTTGCGCGACGACATCCAGGCTCAGACGCCGTCGGGACTCGATCCCCAGCAGGCCTTTGATGCTGCCGTTCTGCGGATTGGCCAAGCCGGTGCGTTGAAGGCGGAGTTTGAGATAGCCAGCAAAGCCAGAAAGTCGCGAGAACTCAAACTGATGGGTGCAATCATAGTGGGGGCTGCGTGCTTTTACACGCTCTTTGTGGCCGTATGCGTGCTCTTCAAACTGGGAAGCTGTTCAGATTTCACCTTCAACGAGCAAATGTCGGCATTGGTGGCGGGAGTGTTGACGGCCCTGCTCTTGATCGGCGGACGATTCGGCCATCGATTCTTTCCGGTTGTATCCGACAAGCGGACGAGGATGGGGATTGTTGCGGCAAGCTTTGGTTTGTTCTTCGGCTGGCTTTGTATTTATTTTTACCTCGTCATGACGCGGTTTGAATTCGACATGAGTCAGCTTGTGGTGTCATTGCTTTGGGCGCTGTCTCCGTGGGGGGCACTCCTGGGTTTCATCTATGGACTGGAACGCGCGGCCCTGCACAAGGCTGGGTTGGGACGCGTTACTCCTCTTCAAGCCAGAGTCTCGTCGTAGCAGTAGCAACGGACGTAAGGAGGCTCTGATCTCTTTCGTTCAGAAAGCATAAGCCTCCTTACATGGGCTGCTAACGAGTTCGCTTAGTTGACTGAATCCACGCCGTCGTTTTTCCGCCAACTTATCGAACGCGGTCGGATGGACCTTGCTTCCAAGTCGTCCGCCTCCTCACCTCGGCGGTTACAAGTGTGCGATTCAAAGCCTCGCCGCTCTTCTCACGCTCGCGCTTGTGAACCATCCTTCCGGCAACTAAATTTGGCCTTCGTCATGTCGCGTTACAAAAGCAAGGCCCCGGTGTCTGCCGAGTCAATCGGCGCGGTGGGCAAGCCCCCGGCGGCGGGTCCGCCCGGGAAGCGCCTGACTGGCCTGAAGCTTTGGTGCGCGCGCCTGGCGCTGGCCGTTTTCCTTCCGGCGCTGTTGTTCCTGCTCCTCGAACTGGGCCTGCGCGTGGCGGGATTCGGCAATCCCACCTCCTTCCTCCTGCCCGCCGAGCACGCCAGGAAGAAAGTGTTCGTGCAAAACAATCGCTTCGGCTGGCGATTCTTTGGACCGGACCAGGCTCAACAGCCGGCTGTTTTCGAGATTGCGCGGGCCAAACCGGCGGGCACTGTGCGCATTTTCGTCTTCGGCGAATCGGCGGCCTTTGGGGATCCCCAGCCCGACTTCGGAATGCCGCGCCTGTTGCAGGTGATGCTCAGCCATCGCCATCCCGGCACGCGCTTCGAAGTCGTCAACGCCGCAATGACCGGCATCAACTCGCACACCATCCTGCCCATCGCGCGCGATTGCGCCCGTGCGACCGGTGACATCTGGGTCCTCTACATGGGCAACAACGAGGTGGTCGGGCCGTTTGGCGCGGGCACCGTGTTTGGCCCGAAAACGCCGGCGCTGCCGCTTGTGCGCGCCAGCCTGGCAGTCCAGTCCACGCGCACCGGCCAGTTGCTGGACCGCGCGGTTCGGATCCTCCGGAAGCCTCCCACAAACAAACGCGAATGGGGCGGCATGATGATGTTCCTTGAAAACCGCATCCCTTCCGATGACCCGCGGATGCCAGTTGTTTACGGGCATTTCGAGCGCAATCTGGTCGACATTCTGAAGGCCGGGCGCGGCGCTGGGGCCGGCATCGTCGTCAGCACCGTGGCCGTCAACCTCAAGGATTGCGCGCCGTTCGGCTCGGCGCACCGGCCGGCGCCCGGTGGAGACCTGCATTCCGAGTGGCGGCAGATATTCGAGCGCGGCCTCCAGGCCCAGGAGGCCGGCAACCACCAGGACGCCATCCTCCGGTTTCGCCAGGCCGAATCGCTCGACGATACGGCCGCGGAACTGCACTTCAGTTGGGGCACATCGTCGTTGGCGCTCGGCGACACGACGGAGGCGCGACGACGTTTTGCGCTCGCGCGCGACCTGGATACACTGCGGTTCCGCTGCGACCGGCCGCTCAACGAGATCATCCGCCGCGTGGCCTCCGCCCGCGAACAGGAGGGCATTCGCTTGGCGGACAGCGAATCGGCCTTCGCGCTGCAAAGCCCCGGTGGCCTTCCCGGGAGCGAACTCTTCTACGAGCACGTGCATCTCACGTTCGAGGGTAACTACCTCCTGGCCCGGACGCTTGCCGAGCAAGTCGAGCGGCTGCTACCCGAACAGTTGCGGCGCGACATTGACCCCGCCAAGCCCTGGGCCACGTCCGACGAGTGCGCGCGGCGCCTGGCGTGGTCGGATGCGACGCGGTTGGCCGCCGCGACGGACCTGCTGGGGCGCCTCTACGATCCGCCGTTCACGTTTCAGCTGAATCACACCGAGCAAACACGCCGCTTCCGGCAGTTGATTGCGCAGCTTCGGCCGCGGGCGCAGGCGGCTCAGCAACAGACCGAACTGCTGTTTCGTGAGGCGTTGGCAGCCGCGCCCGACGATCCGGTGCTGCACAGCCAGCGGGCGTTGATGCTGGCGTCGGCGGGGGATGCCGCTGGCGCGGGCGAGTCGGCCCGGCGGGTCATCCAATTGCTTCCCCACAGCGCAGAGGCGTGGGGCCAACTGGGCGACGCGCTGGTGCGGCAGCAAAAATTTGCCGAAGCCGCCGAGGCATTTGCTGAGGCATTTCGGCGGGACCCGGACAGTTTCTGGGCACTGCAAAACCTTGCCCAAACCCACGCCAAGCTTGGGCGACGCGACCTGGCCATGGAGGAGTTCCACCGCGCAATTGAAATGAAACCGCGCTTCGGACCCGCATGGCTTGGCCTGGGACTGTTGCTGGAAGAAGCGGGACGCAAGCCCGAAGCCGAGGAGCATTTCCGCAAGGCGCTCACGCACCGGGTCTATCGCGCCGCGGACCTCACCACGCTGGCGCGCTTCTGCCACGGTCGCGGCTGGTTCAGCGAGGCGCTCACGAATTATCTGGATGCGATCAAGCTCAACCCTATCGATGCGCAATTGCACGTGGGCGCGGGCCAATGTCTGTCCGCGCTCGGCCGGCACACGGAGGTGCGGCGTCATTACGCCGAGGCTGTGCGGCTGGCGCCCGGCTCCGCCGAGACGTGCTACCTGTTCGGTGTCGAATACGGCCGCCTGGGCATGGCCGGCGAGGCGGCCGAACAGTTTCGCGAAGCGGTGCGCCTGGCGCCGGGGTTGCTCGAGGCGCGGCTCAATCTGGGAGTGGCGCTGATGAACTTGAACCAGGATGCTCCGGCGCTGGAGCAGTTCGAGGAAGTTCTTCGCCGCAACCCCACGAATGCCGTGGCGTTGAAGCACGTCCAGACTTTGCGCAACAAGGCGGGTTCGGCCCGGACGCCGTAGGTATCGATTCGGTGGTAGGGCGCGTCGCTCCGCGCGCGCCGTCGGACGAACTGAAGAAGGGCTTATCTTGCTTGAATTCGAACAGCTTCGGCGCGCGCACGGAGCGACGCGCCCTACCAATCATTCCTGGTTGAAGACGGCCGTTCGCTGTTGTGAATTGAAGATCCGTGCGCCCCACACTATAACACCCACAGATGAAGGCGCCTTTGCAGACCTTGGGGAGCCGGGATGGCAAATCGTCAGTTAGCCCGACGACCGCGCTGGGGCTTATCGTGGTGGTATTGGCCAGCGCGGCGATCCTGGCAACCTGGAAACCGTGGGACCGGACTGCCGATGTTTCCTCAAGCGCACTGCCAGCCGACTCTCCCACCCAAGGGACCGCCACCGTCACAGCCACAAACGTCGCTGGAGCGTCCAATGACCTGGTCACACTGATGAACGAGGGAACCGAACTGGTTGCGCGTGGCGACACGGAAGGGGCCATCCAGAAGTACAGGGCGGCGATGAAGCTCAATCCAGAAGACGAAGAGGTCTATTTCAACATGGCGTTCGCATACGCGCGGCAGGGCAATACGAACCAAGCCATCCATTATTACAACGAGGCGCTCCGGATTTTCCCCGACTACGCGGAAGCCCACAACAACCTGGGCAACCTGCTGGTGGGTCTGCGGCAGCACACCAATGCGCTCGAACACTTCACGGCTGCCCTCAAAGTGAATCCCGAGAGCAGTTCGGCGCTCAATAACTATGGCCGCTGCCTGGCCGAGTTGGGCAGACCCAAGGAAGCCGTGGCGCAGTTCAGCGAAGCCATCCGCGTCAATCCCGATTACCTCGAAGCCCGCTTCAACCTCGCCACGACTTACTCGATCCTGGAGGAGTACGACGAAGCCATCCGGCAGTTCGAGGAACTGCTCAAGAAGGAACCGGGGTTCGTGCTGGCCCAAAAAGGCATTGAGCGCGCCAAGGCAAAACAGACAGCCAAGCAGCAGCCTTGATCTTTAAGGCCGTTCCAATGGGATTGCCGGATGCGCCTCCTACGGCACGACGACGCGGTAGAACTTGCGCGCGCCTGTGGCGGGCTCGGTATGCGGATTCGCGGGCGGGACATCCTCCCAGGGACCCGCGACTTCGAGCGCACTTTGAAGCCGGCCCACGGCAGGCGTCCACGAAATGGTGATGTTGCCACCGGCGAGGCCTGCTGTGAGCCGGGGCGCCGTGGTGACGGTGACCGATGGGACAAGCGCCGAGACCGTCACCCCCAAGGTCAGGTCCGCGCTGAAGAGGCTGTCCTGATGGACCTCGACAGCCAGGACATTTTCCCCCTGGACGAGTTTGCCCGACCCCAGTTCGAGGATTTCCGGCAGTGGATTGGGGATCGTGCGGTTGGCGAGAGTGGAATAAGACACCGGGCCCTCCGGCAGCCCGAGGCGCAAGAGTTCCTCTCCATTAAGGTAGAAGACCGCTGCGTCGTCGACCAGGGCCTGGATGTTCAAGACGGTATGGTGAGCGTCGCCGCTGAAGTTGAAGTGGGTTCGGAAGTACGCGGTGGAGATTTGCGCTGTGTTCGCGGCATTGGAGAGCGAGTTCAGGCACGTTCCGACGGGTATTTCCGTTTGGGGTAACAGGCCATCTTGCCGGCACTGCGGCGCGGGCGTCTCTGCCGTGGCTCGAAACGCGTCCAATGGCGCCGGTCCAATGCTCCAGGCCGAGTCGTTGAAGGACGGAACAATCCAGTCTGCACCGAGGTCGGTTCCGGAATGTTCGAATCGCCAGGAATTGCTGCCGGAAATCAATTCGACCGGGAATATCGCCACCGGGGTCATGGTGGAGGCGGGGAGTTCATTGCCGAACAGGTCGGGAATTCCAAAGCCGTTGCTCACGATGTAGCTCTTCATCGGATCGCGCTGGTCGATGGTGACCAACGTCAAGTTTGTTTGGTCTGTCAGATAGGCCTCGCGAAGGGCCAGTCCGCGGGGGCTGGAGCCGTCGGCGGCGACAACGAACCAATTGAAGACATCCGGCCCCGCCAGAGGGTCGAGCGGTTCGGTGAAGGGCAGGAAAATGTCTGTCAAATTCGGCCGGCCCACGGCGTACAAGATGGATGGCGGAGTCACGTCGAGATTGACGGTCACCACGGCGACACGGCTCGTTGCCGCCCCGAGGCTGTTCGCCAGCACGGCATAATAATTCCCGTCATCGGCCTCCCCCGCGGAGGGGATCGTGTACGTCGGGCCGTTGGCCATCGGAAGCAGCACACCGTTGCGATACCAGCTGTAAGTCGGCGTGGGGATTCCGGAGCCGACAACGGACAACGTGGTCGACTGGCCCTGGCTGATTGTCCGATTGGCGGGCTCCGTGAGATCCAGAATGTCCGGGGCAGCGGTGCCCGTGGCCACCATCTGGAGACCGAACACCACGTCGGAACTGTTCTCGTTTTGTTGGTGGACTTCGACCGCGAGGATGTTGGTGCCGAGGACGAGCCTTGCAGGGTCGATCACAAACGTCACCGGCACGCCCTCTGGATTGGCCAACTCCGCGCGGTTAGTGTAGAGCACCGGGTCGGTTGGCAGGCGCACGCGCGAGATCTCGACTCCGTTCAGATAGAAGACGGCACCATCGTCGACATAGGCCGTGACCTGGACGATATTGCTTGCCGGATTCTGCGGGAGGAGGAACCGGGTCCGGAAGTAATAGGTGATATGGCCGGCGCCCATGACCAGGGGAGTCACGAATGGCGCCGGATACACTGGAGGCAATGGAGCTGGCCGGACAGTGGTGTCGATTCCGAACAAACCGGTGCCGGTTTTCCAATCCGCATTGGTTTCCTGGAGATAATTAATTGCGCGCCAGTCGGTGCCGAGATCGTTCGTGGAGTCGTTGAAACGCCAGACGGTGTTGGTCAGGTTGACCAGCGTAGTCTCCTCGGCCACGGCGCGCGAGGGTTGAACCAGGCCAGCCAGAACGAGCAGCAACGGCAGCAGCCCGACGATGGGTCGGCAGAGAACAAGCGATGGAGGTGTTTTCACGGTCTGAGACAAGGTAATCACATCCGCCCGGCCAATGCAAACAGTCCCACGCAAAGAAAAATGGCGAGCGCGACCCCTGTCGGCGCGCTTGCGGTCCGTCCGTACGGCCCCGGAATCGACGCTTGACCCATTCCCGTGGATTACTTAGGGTTCCGTTCGTTCAACGTCGTATTGTGGGGATCACGGCGTGGACGCACCTGACGCGTTGTTTCCCTGGTGCGACGCGAGACTCCCGCAGGAAGTCATGGAAGATTAGTTATGGCCAGCGGAAAAGTGAAATGGTTCGACAACAAGCGAGGATTCGGTTTCATCCTCCAGGACACGGGACAGGATGTCTTCGTGCATCACTCCTCCATCATGGGTAATGGCTACAAAACGCTGCAAGAGGGCGAACTCGTCAACTACGAACTCGTCACCAGCGACAAGGGACCCAAAGCGGAGCGAGTGCAGCGGGCGCGCCTCTAGGCGCCTGCCCGGCTTGTTGACCTGACCTTGACCGGAGCGCGTTGCTTCGGGGGCGCTGCTTTTCTTGTGGTGGTTTGAGGGGCGAAGAAAAGCGGGTGAGGTGTCGTCTCATCAGGTTTTCCAAGGGCGCGTCATTTTAGTCCATTTACGCGATCCAAAAGCATATCCTCCAGCGTAACCGGACGCCCAAAAGAAGCTCCAATAAATCCAAGTCCAGGTTCCAAACCAAGTTCCCCTTCGTTGGCTCTTGAATCCTGGACCTTTAACCACGGATGGACACGGATTGACACGGATAGTGCAGCCACGGCTTACCCCGTGGACCGAGAAGTCCGCCCTCGAACGTGATCCTTCTTATCCGTGTAAATCCGTGTCCATCCGTGGTTAATCCATTCCTTGCCTTACACCGGCGCGAAACGAGCCCTTCAGTCCGGTTCGTTGCCTTAACGAAAGAGTAGTTATTTTGAGCTTTGAACTTTGAGCTTGGAACTTTGAATCTGGGGCAATGCACGACCTGACCGCTGTCCCGACCACCGACCCCATCGAGATCTACCGCCTACGCGATGGGTTCTACGCCACCGACCTCATTGCGGCGGCGCTGGTCTACTACGATTTCTTTTCGTGGCTGGCAAAGCGTCCGTCCGATTTGCCGGCGATCTGCCGCGAATTGCAAATCATGGCGCGGCCGGCGGACGTCATGCTGACGTTGTTCGCGGCGCTGGGTTTCGTGGAATCGCGAGAGGGGGTCTTTCACGTCACCTCTTTGGGGCGCGAGTACCTGGTGAGTTCGTCGCCGTGGTTTGTCGGGCCATACTATGCCGCGCTGAAGGAACGTCCCGTGTGCCAGGACTACCTGGCAGTGCTCCGCACCGGCCGGCCGGCGAATTGGGGCGGCGGGAAAGAGGGCAAGGACTGGCACAAGGCGATGGAAGAACCGGCATTCGCCGACCAATTCACGGCGGCGATGGATTGCCGGGGCGTTTACCTCGCCCCAGCGGTGGCCCGCGCGGTCGATTTCCGTGGCACCGCCCGGTTGCTGGACGTCGCGGGCGGGTCGGGCATCTATGCCTGCACGATTGTGGCCCACCATCCGCATTTGCGCGCCACGGTGCTCGAAAAGCCGCCGGTGGATGCAGTGGCCCGGCGCGCCATCGAACGGCGCGGCTGCTCTGACAAAGTGGACGTGGTGGCCGGGGACATGTTGCGCGAAGATTGGCCGTCGGGTTGCGACGCCCATTTGATCTCGAATGTGCTGCACGATTGGGACGAGCCCGTGGTGAGGGATCTGCTGGCGCGGTCGCACCGTGCCCTGCCGCCAGGCGGGCTGCTCGTTATTCACGACGCGCACCTGAACGAGACCAAGACGGGCCCGCTCCCCGTGGCCCGGTACTCGGCGCTCTTGATGCACTCGAGCGAAGGCCGGTGCTTTTCGGTGAAGGAGATTCGCGACTGGCTCGAGGCGTCGGGGTTCAGTCAAGTGCAGTTCCAGCCCACCGCGGCGGACCGCAGCGTGGTGACGGCAAGAAGAAGCAAATAGCAGACGGGCGTCGGGGCCATGTGTGTGTGTTGCACATGGATGTCGCCTTGCCGAAACGCGGCTCCAATCCTACAATGCAGCCGTAGAACGGAGCGTCGCGCTCCGTCCATTTCCATGTCCTCCGGTCACTCCACCTGCGGCTGCACGCGGCGCCAGGCGATACGTTCGCTGCTGGGCGGTTCACTCCTGCTGCCGGGCATTTTGTCGGAGTTGCTCGCGGCCGACTCGGCTCGGGGCGGCCCGCTCGATCCGCTGGCGCCCAAGCCCTCCCATTTCCCGTCTCGCGCCAAACGGGTCGTTTTCCTCTACATGAGCGGCGGGTTGTCGCACGTCGACTCGTTCGATCCAAAACCCAAGCTCTTCGCCGACCACGGGAAAAAGCTGCCCCAAGGTTTCGTCAAAGAACCGTCCTGGGAGTTTTCGCCTTACGGACGCAGCGGCACGGAAGTGAGCGACCTGTTTCCGGCCATCGGCGAATGCGTGGACGACCTGGCGGTCATTCGCTCGATGCGCGGCGATCACGGGAATCATTTCGAAGCGACGCTGGGCATTCACACCGGCTCGGTGACCGTCCCGAGGCCGAGTCTCGGTTCGTGGGTCAGCTATGGGCTGGGGACGGTGAACCAAAACCTCCCGGCGTTCGTCGTGCTGGCGCCCTACCAGCCATACGCGGGCGAGCAAGTCTGGTCGTCGGACTTCCTGCCTGGCTGCCACCAGGGCACGCGCGTCATGTTGGGCGCTGATCCCATTCCGAACGTCAAGCCGCAACCTGGCTCGGCGGAACTCCAGGAACTGGAGCTGGGCTTGATGCAATCCATGAACCGGCGGCATTTGCGCTCGCGTGCGGACGACCCGCTCCTCGCGGCACGCATCCGCTCCTTCGAAACGGCCTTCGGCATGCAGATGGCGGCACCGGAGGCCTTCGACCTGGCGGGCGAGTCGGACGCCACGCACGCCCTCTACGGGCTGACGCGCGGGGCGCGAGTGGGTTTTGCGTGGCAATGTCTCGTGGCGCGGCGGCTCATCGAACGCGGCGTGCGGTTCATCGAACTGATCGACACGGGCTCGAACCGCAACTGGGATTCGCATGCCGACATGAACGCCCACTGGCCATTGTCGCGAAACGTGGACCAGCCGATCGCCGGGTTGTTGAAGGACCTCAAGCAACGCGGCCTGCTGGACGACACGCTCGTCGTTTGGACAACCGAATTCGGCCGGACCCCGTGCGTGGAGAAGCCGGACCACAAGGGGCGCGAGCATCATGCGCTGGCGTTTTCCTCCTGGCTTGCGGGTGGCGGCGTCAAAGGCGGCATCGTTTACGGCGCTTCCGACGAATACGGCATTAACGTGGCCGAAAACCAGGTTCACGTTCACGATTTCCACGCGACCATTCTGCACTTGCTGGGCCTGGACCACGAACGGCTCACCTATCGGCACGGCGGCCGCGATTTCCGGCTGACGGACGTTGCGGGCAAGGTGGTGACTGGCGTACTAGCGTGAGAGGCAGGAATTTGGCGGCGCGGGTTCCTGCTACTCACTCTCCTACTCTTACACTCTCTCTCACCAAAACATGTCGAAAGCTCTCAAGCTCGCCATCGAACAGAATGATCCGGACCTGACCCGCCAGGCCGTTCAGAAGGTCAAGGACATCAACCGCAAACTGCCGGGCGCCGACAAGCCTCTGCATTACGCCGCCAAACTGGGCTCCGCCGATGTCGTGGATATTCTGGTCCAGGCCGGTGCCAAGGGCGAACCGGGCGGCGATTTTCCGTTCAGTGCCTTTTGTGTCGCGGCGGAAAAGGGTCGGGTTGCGGTCCTCGAGCGCTTGGCGGCCTTGGATCAAGCGTCGCCCAAAGCCGTGGACTGGGCCTTCGGCAATGCCCTTCACGAGGGTGCCACCAAGGTGGTCCGCTTCCTCCTCGAACATTACAGGTTTCCCATCACCGGCAATGTCTTCTACCGCGCCGCCAATTCAAAAAAGGAGAGTCTGCTAAAATTGCTTTTGGAATTGGGCGGCGACATCAATGCCGCCGATGACCAGTCGCGTCCCAAAGGCCAAACCGCTTTGCACCAAATTGCGCACCGTGACCCGGATCTAGTCCGGCTCTTCATTCGCTGCGGCGCCAAGGTGAACGCGCGAGATTCCGTGGGCCGGACACCGCTCATGGTTTTGGCCAAGGAATTGGAGTGGAAGGAAAGAACCGAATCTCCGGAGGCCGCAGTGCAAGCGGTGCAAACCCTGCTCGAATGCGGAAGCGATGCTTCCTTGACCGACAACTTTGGCAACGACGCCATTGCCTATTACGAATGGGAATGCCAACGCAGTCGCGCGGAGCCCTCAGCGAATATCGTCGCGCTTTTGAAGAGCGCTGGCGCTCCCGGCAGCGGCGCAACAGGAAGATTGTTTGCGGCGCTCTGGGAAAAAGCCCCGGCGAAGGTGACCGCCGCGCTCCGAGAGGGTGCGGATGTAAACCGGGTTGGGCCGGCCCCGCACGGCGGAACCCCCCTTTTTCTGTCGGGTGATTCCGAAGAACTGCTCGAAATCCTTCTGGCCGCTGGCGCGGACCCGAACCAACCCGCCCATGGCCACCTGCCGTTGGTGGGCGCAGCCCGCTCGGGCGATTTGAGCAGGGTGAAACGCTTGTTGGCAGCCGGCGCCGACCTCCACGCAACCGAGGCGGCCGACAATGAGGAGGAGCTTCCGTGGAATGCTTATCGCGCGGCCGATGTGGCCGGTAGGTTCGCAGTGCTCGACTACCTGAAATCTCTCAGCGCAAGGAACCCGAGATTCGCCAGGACACGGACGTTCCAAGCCGGCGTCGCCAGTTGGAATGACTTCACGGAATTGTTGGTGAAAACAGACGTCAAGTCGGCTGCCGACGCGCTCGCGAACCTGATTCAAGGCCAGGCGACCGTCGGCGTTTATGGCCAATCCTTGGTGGCGGGGAACATGGCCTATGTGCTGGCCCAACCCAAAGGAATGCCCTGGACCAACGTGTTTCGGGTTGCGCCGCCGCTCAATCGTTTCACCGACAGCGAGGAACTGGCGCGGTTGGCTCTTCAACTGGCCGTGACTGCCGGCGTGTCCACCTTGCTGATTGAATATAGCGACACCAGCGATGCGGCATCGGTGACCGGATTTGATACCGAAGGCAAGGTGGCCGCGCGCGATCAGGGATGGGATCGCGAGACGCTGGAAGAATTCGTCCACGGCCTGGGCCAGGCCGCGCCCGCCAGGGCCAGAAAACGGTTAGCGGACACCGCTCCGGACGCCCCCTCCAGCACCAAGCGATTGCAGACGATGGCCCAACAAGAACAATTCGTCGTGGCCGCATTCGGTTTCTATGGCCATCCCGGCCGCCCCGTGGATGTAGAAGTACCTGGCTTTGGAATGGAAGCGTTCGAAGGCGTGGCCTTTGTGACCGCGGACAAACATTGACCACGAATTCCCCAGGGCAGCGCGGCCGCAACCACGGAGTATGGAGTTAACCGCGGATTGCACTCGTTTCACGCTCCTACGCTGATGCCTTAAGCGACCGACGCCAGCTTGTCGCGAATGAACCGCACACTTGCCGCGGCGTCCGCTTCCTCGAACCCGTGCAGAATCAGCGGGCCGCCAAACTTCGCGCGGCCTAGCAGTTCGATGTAGAGTTCCCAATCCAACACTCCACTGCCTACCGCGAGGCCGGCCGAATGGCCATCGGAGGCCAGTTCCTTGGCGTGGGCCAGCACCAGGTCGCCGCCGAGTAGCTCAAACGCGCTTTCCAGGATCTCGCGCTGTCGCGGGAGGTCGCCCGGATGGAACAGATTGGCCGCATCCATGATGATCTTCAGGCGCGGTGATTTCATCTCGTCCAGCAGCCGGCGCGCTTTGCTGGCGGAATCGATGACGTTACTGGTTTCCGGCTCGATGCCCAGCACCAGGTCGTGTTTGTTGGCGATCGTAAGCGCTTTGGTGAGCGAGACGCGGAGGTCGCGCCAGGCTTCGGGTGATCCATTGTCCGGGTGGCCGCGCCACATGTTTTCCGCGTCGCGCGTGCCGGTGCACAGCGTGACGACGCGCGCGCCGAGCTGCGCGCAAGCGCCGGCGACGACTTCCAGCTTGCGCAGACCCTCGCGACGCAACTGCGCGTTCGGATGGATCATATTGAACGTGCCGGAGATGGCGCCGATGGCGATGCGGTGTTCGTCGGCGGCGTGGCGGATGCGTTCGACGAGCCCGTCCGGAATTGCCTCGGGCAACCCCGGCAATCCGGCGCAGGCAAAGTTGAATTGCACACAGCGCAGGTGAAGCCCAGCGACCGCGTCGAAGACTTCCTCGACCGTCGGGCGGGAGAAGGTTCGGGCGAAGAGGCCGAGTTGCATACTGTTGAATCGTTAAAACGTTAAAGCGTTGAAGCGTTGAAGCGGAGGGTTGAGCGTGAGCCCAAGCATTTAACGATTTAACGATTTAAGCGATTCGACCCTCCCTTCACACCGAATCCGCAAACTTCTGCATCGCCGCTTCCTGTCGTTCGATGCTTTCGACGAGCTTGAACTGGGTGCGGCAACGGTCGAGGTTGTGGTTGGGCCGGTGGACGCGGAAGTAAACGTCGCCGCGCAGGAAGTCCGTGAGGAAACGGATGCCGATGGTGAATGTGATCAGCTTGCCGGCGAAGGCGATGTATGCGCGCTCTGCCTTCGTGAGGAACGGGCCGGCCGTTTCCAGGTAGCCGCGGGCCAGCGCCTTGAACATGGGCATGCGCACGTGGACCTTCCCCAGGTCCAGTTCGTCCTCAAGTGTCGGGCTGGTCGTCGTGCGCACCATGTCGCCGAAATCGTAGAGCGCGCACCCGGGCATCACCGTGTCCAGGTCCACGACGCACATCGCCTTGCCCGTGACGACGTCGAGCATCACGTTGTTGAACTTCGTATCGTTGTGCGTCACGCGCTCGGGAATTTTCTTTTTCGCCAGCGCGTGCAGGATGACGTCGACGATTTTCTCCTGCTTCATCGCGAAGGCGATTTCCGGTCGCGCATCCTTGGCGCGGTTGGCCCGGTCCTCGCGGAGGGCTGCCTGGAGGGACTCAAAGCGCTTCCGCGTATTGTGGAAGTTGGGAATCGTTTCCGCCAGGCGCGCGCCAGGCAAATCAACCAGCAGGCTCTGAAAATGGCCAAAGGCCTTGCCCGCCTCATACGCCTGGACGGGCGATTCGGCCGCTTCAAACGTCCGCACTCCCTCGACGAACACCAGCGTGCGCCAACATTCGCCCTCCCGCGTGCGGTGATAATAGCCCCCCTGCCTGGTGGGGATGACGGTCAGCCCGCGGCGCGACGCATCGTGTGCGCCGCTGTTCGAGAGCTTGCGCCGCTGGTGCGCGGTCACCCGCACGAAGTTCTTCATGAGCGCGTCGGGGTCCTGAAACACGTTCGTGTTGATCTTCTGCAACACGTAACGAACCTGAATCCCGCCCTGGCTGTAGGTCGCGATGTAGGTTTCGTTGATGTGGCCAATTTTGCACGGCTCAGCGTGGAGCAGATCGCCGTAGATGTGGAACTGACTGGAGATTTCGAGCAGCTTCGATTCCTGGTAGGGCATGGCGCGATGGGGCTGTCAGTTTGTTAGGAGCATTTGAAAACAGAGATGGACACAGATGAAAAGCAGTTTCGGAAAGTGAACTCCGGAAGTGCTCTTTCATTCTGGACGCGCCTTGAGACCATGAACCGGAATCGGAGCGCCGGAACCGACGATGAGGCTGGCGTGGAGACGCTCAAAGTCCTAAACCACGGATGGACACGGATAAGGAAGAATGATTTCAGTTCCCAATCCGTGTCCATCCGTACCACAATCAAGCAACTTCGCGCACGGGCGACAAGATTTTGGAGTGCGGTGGCAAGCGTAGCGCGACACCGCTTTGGCTTCCCTGCTGCATGAGCCCCAGAACGTCTTCGATTCTCCCACGGCCAAGCCAAAGCGCCGTCGCCGCTGCGCTCTGCCGGCGCACTCCAAAGTGGTTGCGGCTCCGCCGCGCTGGGTTCATCCGTGGTTGCATTTCTTCAATAAATATCTGCGTTCATTTGCGTTCATCTGCGGTTTCCCAAACGGCGGCCGTGCCGGTTGCGCTGCGCCGCGCTTCGCCGATCTGTTGTCGCTCTACCGCGAGGCCGGCAGCGCCTTCAGGTAGGCATACAGATCCGCGAATTGCCGCGGGCTGAGGCCGCGGAGCAGGCCGGCGGGCATCAACGAGATCGTGCTCGGCTGACGGCTGACGATGTCGGATTCGGCGAGGCGAATCGTCGACGAGGCGCTGAGTTGGAGGATCACTCCGTCCGCGGACTCGAACGCCGGCATGCCCGTGTAGACCGAGCCGTCCCGCGTTCGAAAAGTCGTCGTGCGATACGGTGCGGCCACGTCGCGATTGGGGAAGATAATCGAGTTGAACAGGTCCGCGGGCGAGAAGCGGCTCGTCACGCCGCCCAGGTCGGGTCCGATGGGTTGGGGGCCGAGGTGGCAGGTTTGGCAGCCCTTTTGTTCGAAAATGGCCTCGCCGCGCGCCGCGTCGCCGGCGGTCCACGGGACCGTCTTGTAAAACGTGCTCCACGCCACTGGATCTTCGCGGTCATCGGCGTCGAGCTCGCGGTGGAGGCTGGGATGCTTGGCGGCGAACCAGTCGAATATCGGCTGGTAGGCGCGCCGCGTGTCGCCGGCGTTCTCGACCGGCTTGAAGGGCTGGCCGGTTTCGCGGTTGATGAGCGCGAGCACTTTCTCCCGCAGCGTTTCGTCCTTCGGTTCGTCGACCAGGTTGCGGAGCAACCGCATCACTGGCACGAGCGGACGCGTCGTGCCGTCACGCGGCAGTTGGAGCAGCGCCGCCACGCTGGCGGCGGCGGCTTTCGCGTCGCCGGAAGAAAGGCCGGTGATGAACTTGTCGCGATCAACGGCTTCGGGCTTGTGGCCGAACTCGATGAGCAGCCGGTCTCGCAGCGCGAGGTTGGACCACTGGCGTCGAAGCAAAGGAAAGGTTTCTTCGGCCGGCAGCACCGAGAGGAGATCAACCAGCGTCGTGGACCACGGAAATGCCGGGTCGCGCAGAAGCGCGCCCAGGTAGATGCGGGCGCAGGCGACGTAACGGCTGGACCCGAGGTGCACGGCGAGTGGAAGATTGCCGGGGCGCGTGAAGTCCGGCTCGCGCATCACCGCCTCGGCCAGTTTGGGGTCGCGCTTCAGCAGTTCCGCCAGCACTTCGCCAAGCCGGAGCGACCAGTTCTGCCGGGGCCGTTTGTCCAGCGCGTCGAGTTTCTTGTCGAGCGCCAGAATGGCCCGAGCCACTCGAGCGAAGGAATTGGTCAGGAGGGGCACGCGCTGCCGGGCCAGGACCGCGAGATAATGGAAATCGGACGTTGCGGCGCTACGGTCGTTGATGCGCCCCAGCAGCTTCTCGGGAAGCGCAGGGTCATCGGCTTCGAGCATGGCCAGGAGCCGGCTGGACTCGAGGTCGAGTTCGGCGTCGGACGATGGGAACAACGGCGTGACGGCCTTGCGAATCTTCAACGCGACAGGATCGCGCGTGTCGATGGGATAGGCCGGTTGATAGCCCGTGAACACTTCGACCGAAGGATTGCGCAAGCGATAGTCGCCCAACGCGAGAATCAGCAGGCGGACGGCTTGGAGTTGGTGGTCGACGACCTTGGATTGGGCGAGCACGCCGGTCAGGGCCTCGATGGCATTGGTGTTGATCGCCTCGGCGCCGGAACGCCAGAGCGAGGCCAGCGCCAGGGTGAGCCGGGCCTGGGCGTGCCCGTTTTTCTGATGTTGCGTCCACAGCGCGCGAAAGGCGGCATCGGGAAGGACCGTCGCCAGCGCCGCCGCTCCTTGATGCACGCGCTTGTCGGCATAAGCCAGATTGAGCGCAAGCGCCTGTTGGAAAGTGGCGGCATCGAGCCGGAAGGCGTTTTCGCGCAGTGCTTCCAAAGCGTGCGTCCGCACATAAGGCGAGACATCGCGGGAAAGACCCACCAAAACCGATGCGAAGTTCTCCGCCGGAACGCGTCCCATCGACCACGCGGTGCGCGCGCGAACGACGGGTGCGGGACTCTGCGCGCACGCCGCAGCGACGGGCGCGGGCAGGCCGCCGAACAGTTCGGTCAGCAATTCGATCGCGCGCGAGCGCTGTTCGGCGGATACCCGGTTGTCCACAGCGAGAGTGGCGATGGCTTCCGGCCCGACGCGGCGGGCGATGGGCAGCCAGATCGCGCGCGACCATTCGTCGAGGGGTTGCGGCGCGTCGATGACCTCGAGCAACTGCGAAGCGGCGAGCACCTGCCAATTCGTGGCCGTGAGGATGCGGCCGGGCTCCGCAACATATTGCACACGGCAGATGGCACCGCGGGTCTTGCGCCCGCCGACGGAGATCAGCAACGAGCCGTCCGGGGCGACCACGGCATCGGTCGGGGCAAATCCCGCATTCCCGATCGGCTCCAGGAACACTTCGGGCTGGCCCGCGTAGGTCGAGCCGGTGGCCAGGGGTTGGTGCGGGAGGAACCAGACCCGGCCGAACGTCCAGTCCAGCGCGAAGAGACCGTTGTGAAAGTAGGGTGGAAACTGCGTGTGGCGATAGCACACCACGCCCGTCGGCGACCCCCGGCCGAGCCGCGCGAGGATGTCCACAGTATCCGGCGAGTAATCGGGCCGCGGCCAACTCCGCGTGTAGCCCTCCAGCCTCCACCCGTGATGCCCTCCCGGTGCGATGTGGTACAGCCGCGTCGACACGTACCAAGGGAGGAAAAAATCGCGTTCGCAATCGCTGTCGTACGTGAAGAGGTCGCCAAAATCGTTGAAATCAAAATCGTATGGATTGCGAAACCCTTGTGCGACTGCCTCGAGGGCCTGGCCTCCGGGGCCGAAGCGCAACAAGGCGCCTCCCTCGAGCCGGCCATTCGGCGAGGAGGGCAGCCCGACCTGGACGCTGGAGAACTTCGAGTCGTTGCCTCCGATCAGATACCACCAGCCGTCCGGACCGCGGCGCGGCGCGTGCCCGCCATGTTCGCCGAATTCGATCGAGAAGAGTTTCGTGGGTGGGCCGTCGGCCCGGCCGTCGCCGTTGGCATCGGTGAAACGCCACAATCCGCCGTCGCCACAGAACAGGAGATCGTTTCCATCGAAGCACAGACCCATGCCGCCCGTGCGCGTCGGAGCAAAGTCTTCCGCGTCGTCCGCCACACCGTCGCCGTTGCGGTCGAAGAGCGTGCGAATATAGCCCTGGCTGGTGACGACCACGTTGCCGCGCGGGTCAATGGTCATCGCATAGATGTCATTGGCCAGGTCCGAATCCGAGAAGAGCGTCACGCGAAAGCCGCGCGTCGCTCGCAAGCCGAGTTGCGGAAAGTCGACGAGCGGGGCCGCCGCGAGATCAAATGCCGCGGCCAACAGGGCCACAACAAATACGCGGAGGCTATGGGCAGCGAAGCGCATAACAAGAGCCCGAACGCTAGCCAAAAGGAACCAGGATGTCCAACGGCCAGCCAAGGGACAGCTCTCCTTAGCTCAAGGTCGTAATGCGACCGCGACGCCGCCAGCTACGTCGTGAACTGGTCCTCTTTGGTGCGGAAGAGCAGGTTGAACGTGGTCATCGACCCGTAGCAACGCGTAATGTACTGTTGCATCTCGATTTTCTCCGCCTCGTCCAGCTTCTCGTGGCCGTTAATCTTCTGTTCCAGCACGCGGAGGTTGTTCCGCATCATTACGATTTTATGGAAGAACGCTTCGAGTGGGACCTCCTTGGTCTGCAGCGTCGGATCCGAGCTGTGCAATACGATCCGGCCGTTGCGCCAGCGAGCGGCGAGTTGACTGACGACCGAATCCGGCCGCTCGACGCCCATCGCCTGCACCACGGCGCGGGCGGTATCCTCGATGAAGTCCTCCAGCGGCCGATTCAGCCCGGTGACGGCCACTTGCGGCTCCGCGGGCTGCAACTCGGCGCTCAGCGGCTCGATTGTCCGCTGCCCGTCGTCAAATCGGATTTCCGCCGTCTTTTCCTGGAGCGCCTTGACCGTGCCGACGCCGTATTGGGGGTGGCGGACCTTCATCCCGATGCACAGCGATTCAATCTTCATGAGCTCGAGAATAGCCGCCCGGCTGGAGCCGGTCATCCGTTTTTCGCTAGCACCGCAATCAAGAATCCGCAGGAGTCACTGGGGAAGTCTCTTGGCTGCGAGACATACGGCAACCGCTCTGCGCGCTCCGCTCAAAGCTACCCTTGGGGTTCACTATTCAGTATTTTGAGGAACTCGCGCTTGAGAGCGACTGCTGGCCCGCATTTCTGCAAGCCAAGCTGTGCAAACTGGACTGCCAATCCGCGTTGTCCATAATGCTCCCACAGTCGGGCAAGCGTCAGTGCCGCGCGGACGGTGGTCGAACCTCCCGGGTAACATTTCAGATCTCCTTGGGCAAGGTCTGCCGGACTGATGGATGAGACTGAACCGACAAGATCGTTGAATTGTGCGTAGAAGCCACGACCGGCGGACAGATACAGGTCGTGAATCTCTTTTGCGTTCGCTTCGAGTTCCTCACTTGTGCCTTCGTGTGACCACCACTGATCTACCCTGCGGCCTGGCGCGAGTCGTCGTCGGAACTCACATTCATATTCCTTCACGCGGTCCCACGTCTCAACCTTGCCACCGCCAGATAATGGCAGAAAGGTGAGGTGAGCAGCTATATTCACGCACGAGGCCCCTCCGCCTCGCGAGGTTTGGAGGTTGAATACACTGACGACATCTCCACTGAATCGTCGAAGTGTGGTTCCAGAGCCTTTGAACCCATCTTGCCTCAACGTGGGATAGACCAACTTTGTTCACGACCCCGTGAAAATTGTCATCGGCGCTCATCGTGCCAGCGTTACGGCGACCCGGCAATCGCCTTCAGTTTTGGAGGCTAACATGACAGCGGGAGCCGGTCATCCGTTTTCCGCTTTAGCAGAGCTGTGTTGGTCCCGATACCTTTGGCTAACGTGCAACGACGCTCCTCCACGATCCAGTTGTGTCTGCTGGTCGCTAATATCATTTCTGGCTTTGGTCCTTCTGTTTTGGCTCAAGGAGGGAAGAACCCCATTCCGACAAATCAGAGCCCGCTCTTGAGGACCTTCCCTCCCACTGACTCTGAGCGAACTTCGCCGGGCGTCGGAAAATTCGTGATCTTCACTCGCGAACCAGTGGGCAAATGGGATTTCGTCGCCGGAGCGTGGGAGTGCATCCCTTTCGCGCCCAGACCTGCCCATCCGGAAATGCGTCGAATTCTGCCATTCCTCGTGGGCCGGGGCTTTGCTCGATTGCCTCGTGCGAGATGATAGCGAGGGCAAGTTTCCGCGTTTCGTCAGAGTTCAGGTCGATGACAGGGACAGGGGCTACCGGGTGAATCTCTACGACATCAATTACCGGACATGGGACGTTCGATGCATCTGGCAAGGTCCGAAGCTGTCGGCGTTTGGCGTCATGCACGACATGGTGCATTGCTGGAGCAGAGGTGGCTGGAACAGAGATGGCTGGTTCCGGGTGGATGCTGCGACCGGCGACATTCGGAAAGACATGCCGTTCATTCCAAGTGATGTGGATGGGGCCTATTGGCTGGTGAGCAAGCCCGGGGAAAAACGAACGGAGTGGAGTTACGATCCTGCGAAGAAGCAGTTTGTCGCGCAATTCGCTTCGGTGAAACTCCCACCTAGCGGCGACACGCAAGTGCTCCTGTCCCCGGATGCGCGGAGCAGGGCCTGGATACTCGTTCCGCTCCCATCGGGCAGATGGCAAGGCGGGATCGTCAAAGGCACAATGATTTTGCAACGCGATGGGCACAAGTCGGACATTTGCATTCCAGTGAGGTTGTACGCAGCAGCAGGCTCCGGACGGCCCGTCATTCCCCTAGATACCAACTTGAAATTCACCGGTGATGGTCGCGTGGAATTCTCCGCGACGACGAACTACCCTGGGACGAACGAACGAGTCTGGTCCATCGTGCTCACCTCAGGAAAGGTCACGGAGTCCGTGCGGCCACATCCTGCTCCGACACCCCCGGATTGGTCGATGTTCCACGGCGTGCCGACGCCCGAATACCTGCCGCCTTACCTCGAGGAGTACTCATATATTGGGCGCCCCGGGCTGGCGGTGGCCTTTTTGAAACACCTTGGGTTGCTCGAGCGACGTGAGGGCGGAGGCTTCGTAGGTGATTATTCGGGCTACCCAGGCGTTTCTAATGATGGACGACATATTCTCTGCCGACTCGTAAAAAGCGCGAAGGGAGAATTGGCGGATGTTTTCATCTATGCCGACCTCCAGACCCAAAAGACCATACACTGGGAATGCCCCGAAGGTTTGAAGAAGGCGAACATGGACTTCGTTTGGGTTGAAACGCCGTGAGAAGCCGGTTGCGCTCCTCGCGCTATTGCTTGCGCACCTAAACGCGATCAATCCCACCATAATTGGAGAAACTTCGTTCGCATCACCACGGGAGCGATGTAGCCTTCGTCGGCATACGCCTCGCTACCCTCCGTAATGACTGAATCCAGGAATTCGGCAAATTCCTCACTAACGGGTTGTTCGAACGTGCATTTGAACCCCGCCAGATCCGCAAAGAACGGCACAATCGGGTTGCGGGCATGAACCAGCGCCATTTCCTTCAGCACGGTGGGATGCGCATCCTTGCCATACGACAGCGCGGCTTGGGTTCCCACCTCACAGGCTTTGATGATGTCGAGCGGGTCACGGGTTTCGATACGATACAAGTGGAGCTGCGTGTCATCGGGAAGCAGGCCACAGACAAAGTAAGTATCTGCTGGGCGCGTATCGTTCAGCGTTTTGGCCAGTTCTTCCAACGCATCCCCATCGCCGGCGGCATCGGCGCGGCTCCAACCAGGCCGGCATCGGACAGGGGAAAAGTCTGGCTCGGGCATGACTCACAACTCCGTGGTCGGGCAATCGGATGTCATGAAGTTTTCCTTTCATTCGAATGCAACCAGCCGTGAAGCGCGCGCGTGACCAGGGGCATGACCACCCACGTGAGCAGGGCGACCATAGCCGCATTGAAAACCGTGCCGCCGAGAAGAAAGGGCCAGGGCTGAACCGCCTTACCGAGCGTCAGGCTCAAAATCGTGGCCGTAGGAAAGACCCCCAAAAACGTCGCAATGGCCATCTTCCACTTCGGCAGCGCATGGAGCGGTGCTCCCGGCAGGGTAAACCAGCTTTCCAAGCCAGTCAGTTCCTCGGTGCGACCGCTTCCTTCTGTCAATTCGACGGCAAGTTGAGTCCAGCCGAGGTACTCGGGAGAGGCGCGAAATGCCATCAACGCATCGCGGTTTGCAAACTTGCGCACGATTCCGTAGTCGCGTGAGCCGCTGCCCGGCGCGGGACGCATGATATGCACGCCGTGTTGGCCGGGCAGCGAAAGCGAGCGCTGCACGAAGTCATGCAACGCTCGCTCGAAGTCTGCTTCGCATCCGGGCTTCACCGTGCGTGTGATGGAAACCGTGATGGGTTCGGTGTGGCTCATTGCCTTTCAAGGTATTCGTGCGAACGCGTTCAGTGCGCCTTCTTGGGAACGACTTGCGGCTTCTTGGCCGATTGAGGCGCGTGATGAACCATTGTGTAGGCGTATTCGACTCCGATGCCGTAAGCGCCGGCTTGTTGTTTGAGCAGCCCCATGAGGTTGTTGTAGTGTTCCTTCTTCGCCCAATCACGCTGCCATTCCAATAGCGCCGCGATGGTCGTCAATCGCACCGCGCCCGCCTGAACCATGCGCGAGAGCGCGGCATCCTGCGCGGCGGCGGAGGTCGCTCCACAGCAATCTTCGACGACATAAATGTTATAGCCCGCGCCGAGCATTTCGAGGGTTGGCCAGGTCACGCAGACTTCGGTCCAGAGGCCGGTCATGAGGATGTTTTTCCTGCCGGTCGCTTCGATGGCTTTGCGAAAGTCCGGGTCGTCCCAGGAATTCATCGAAGAGCGCTCGACCACGGGCTGGCCGGGGAACACGTCAAGCAACTGCGGCCAGACGTAGCCCGAAAAGCCTTCGGTTTCCACCGCGGTGAGCACGGCGGGCACGTTGAACTCCTTCGCCACTTTGGCCAGGAGCGTGACGTTATTGATGAGGCCCGCGCGGTCGGCGTTGGCCACCCCAAAGAGCATCTGGGGTTGGTGGTCAATAAACACGACGGCGCTGTCCTGCGGCGTGTAAAGCTTGTGATAGTTTGGCATGGTGATCTTCCTTTCCGTTGACTTCTTTTGTTATGCGCTCGGTTGACGACTGTCGCTTCGCACAACTTGATCGCCGCGAGAACGCCATTTGCGATGCACGCGACCTGAACCAAGAGTCCCTCATTTTTGGCCATCGGGTTGTTCTGCGTCAAAGCATTATTGGTATTTCTCTCTCACAAGGCGCATCGCAGCTTTTTGCAAGGGCCAACAATGGGTGTTCTCACCCCTCACCCCGGCCCTCTCCCCGTTAAGGGGAGAGGGAGCGACCGGACCTCCAACCATGAGCATGCTCCGCGCTTCGCTGCCGTGTGCGCTCGATGGCGAAAATGTACCGTGCGCGGCTCAACGCTGGCCCGTTGCAGCGCGGGGTGCATCGCGACTCCCTCTCCCCTCAAAGGGGAGAGGGCCGGGGTGAGGGGTGAGGCCGTGGGCAAGCTGTCCCCTGCAAAAACACGCCCCTCTCGAGGCTGTTCGGTCAGGCGAGCGCGTGAACCCCGGCGTGGTCACGCACACCAAAGGATCTGGAGCGAGGCTTGAAACCATCACAGCTTGACCCCGTCGGGCGTGTTGGCAAAGTCCGCCCAATGACCCTGTCGGCCCGCATCTTTGGAATCACGCTGCTTTCATTGCTTGGTTCAGTGGTCTCGTCGGCCGCCGCGGCGCCCCCAGCCAAGCCGGCGCTCTCCGAAGACTACAATCAATGGAAGGAGGCGCTCCGGGCTGCGGCCACTCCGGCCACGAACCTCTCGGCGCCGCAGGGATTCGTCGTCGAACTGGTCCGCGCTGCGGGGCCGGATGAAGGGTCGTGGGTCAGCTTCGCGTTCGACCCGCGCGGGCGCGCGGTCATTGCGCGCGAGGACCGCGGGTTGATTCGCCTCGAGCTCTCGACGAACTCCGCCGCCCTTCGCGCCGAAACCTTCGCCACCAACCTGCTCGAATGTCGCGGATTGCTGTTCGCCTTCGACGCGCTCTACGCCAACGCCAATAACTCGAAGGGGCTCTATCGCCTGCGCGACACGGATGGCTACGATCGGTTCGATGAAACCACGCTGCTCCGTTCCACTGCCGGCGGGGTCGGCCACGGTCGCAACGACCTCGTGCTCGGGCCGGACCAGTTCATCTACTCGATCCATGGCGATGACGTGCGGGTGCCCAACGAGGCGAGCAACTCCTCGCCGTTTCGCGCGCTGGCGCCGGCGGGTCTCCTCCCGTGTGCGTGGGAAACGCATCTTTACGGCGGAGGCGTCACGCCTCCGGGCGGACACGTCGTCCGCACCGACCGCGACGGAAAGCGGTGGGAAATCGTTGCCGCCGGATTGCGCAACCCCTTCGGCCTCGATTTCAATTCCGACGGAGAACTCTTCACCTATGACGCCGATCTCGAATGGGACATCGGGCTTCCATGGTATCACCCGACGCGCGTGTTGCACCTGGTGCCCGGCGCCGACTACGGCTGGCGCCTCCACACGACGACGCTTCCGAGCTGGCTTCCAGACTCGCGCCCCGCTGCAGTGGACATCGGCAAAGGCTCGCCCACCGCCGTCCGCTTCGGCACGCGCAGCGCCTTTCCGCCCGCCTATCGCCGGGCCCTGTTCATCCTCGACTGGGCCTACGGGCGAATCCTGGCGATTCATCTCACGCCGCACGGCGCCAGTTACACGGGCCGCGCGGAGGCGTTCCTGCAAGGCCGTCCGCTCAATGTGACCGATCTCGAGTTCGGCCCCGACGGGGCGCTCTACTTCGTCACGGGTGGAAGGCGCACGCAATCCGGCCTCTATCGCGTTCGCTATGCCGGGCCGAAAGTCGACGAAGCCGCTCCGTCCCCAGCCATCCTTGCCAACGAACGCGCTTGCACAAGCCTTCGCGCGCTGCGCCGCCAACTCGAATCGTTCGCGGCTGCCGAGGACACCAACGCGCTGGCACTTGCCTGGCCGCATCTCGGGCACGACGACGAATGGATTCGCCACGCCGCTCGCGTCGCCGTGGAACGCCGGCCGCTTGGCGAATGGCAGGAGCGCGCCCTGACCGAAACGCGTCCTGCTCCCGCGGCTGCAGCCTTGCTTGCGCTGGCCCGAGTAGGACCCAAGGACGCAGCGGAGCGACTGTTCGCACGGCTCCTGACGCTGCCGCTTGAGAGCGCGGCCAGCGACGTGAAGGTGGCCGCTTTGCGTGCCTTGGAAGTCGCGTTCATCCGTTGGGGCAAGCCGCCGTCGCTCAGCACGGATCAGATCGCTGCGCGCCTCGAAGGCTGCTTTCCCTCTTCCGACGCTCGAGTGAACCAGCAAGCGTGCGCACTAATCGTGTACTTGGGTGCGTCCAATGTTGTCGGCAAGACGATGCCGCTGCTCGCCAGCGCAGCGACACCGGAGGAAAAGCTGAATTATCTTCACATGCTCCGTCTTGTGACCAACGGCTGGACGCGCGAGCAGCGCCGCGCCTATTTCGAGGCGCTGCGCCGTGCCATCGACTTTCCCGGCGCGCATTACCTGCCGCTGGTGCTGAAGTACATTCACGCCGACGCCGTTGCTGCGATGAGCGACTTGGAACGCACGGAGTTGGGCTCGGCCCTTGCGCCGCCTGAGCCGGCATCCATGGCGGTCGTCGTGGCGAACCCCGCGCGCCGATTCGTGCGGGCCTGGCAGTCTGCGGAATTAGCGCCTGCGCTCTCCGAGGTCACACCGCGGCGGGACTGGCGACGCGGGAAAGCGCTCTACGCCGAAGCCGGCTGCCGCCAATGCCACCCGTTCGCCGGGGAGGGAGTCGCGATGGGTCCCGACCTGACGGGCGCCGCCGGCCGGTTCAGCGCGAAGGACCTGCTCGAAGCGATCCTCGAACCTTCGAAGGTCATCGCTGAGAATTATCGCAACGTGAGCGTCACCACGCGTTCTGGCGCCATCGTGGATGGCCGGCTTGTTGCCGAGGACGATGAGCGGTTGACGCTGGCGAACAATCCGATCGACCCCGATAACCGCTGGAGCGTGCGCAAACGCGACATCGTTTCGAAGCGCGTGAGCGAAGTGTCGCCCATGCCCGGTGGATTGCTCGACAGCTTCACGAAGGACGAGATCCTGGACCTTCTCGCTTTTGTCACGTTCGGCGCGGACGGTGCCCGGACGCAGTAGAAGCATTCAGTTCCCTCTCCCTCATCGGGGGGAGAGGGCCGGGGTGAGGGGGCAGGCGGCACCTTGGGCAGGTGGGCACCAACGACGCCGCACCCGGCCCGACCCGGTCTCAAATCACCCCGAGCTTTTCAATCGCCGCGATGCTTTCCGCGGGGTCGCGATGGTGGATGACCTGCCAGCCGCGGGCGCGGCCGGCTTCGACGTTCTCGAGCCGATCGTCCAGGTAAAGGAGTTGTCCGCCGCGCCGCCCGGAGATTCGCTCGAGGACTTCGTAGAGTTTCGCGTCGGGCTTCATCGCGCCGTGTTCGTAGGAAAGCACATGGGCATCGAACTCGGCGAAGAACGGGAAGTTGCGCCGGATGTGGCCAATGGCCAGGTCATTGGTGTTCGAGAAAATGTAGACCGGCACTCGCGCCTCGCGCAGCCTTCGGTGCAACGCGATCATGGGCGGGATTTCGGTGAAGATGTCGGCGAAGAACTCCGCGAATTCCTCGATGTCACCCTTGAAGCCGCTGAGCCGGCGCACCTCTTCGTAAAACTCCTGACGGTTCATGTGCCCGGTCTCGTATCGGAACAGGAGAGGAGAATGGTCGAGAAACTGTTGCACGGCCGCGGGGTCGACACTGCCTCGCTCGGAAATCCGCCTTGCGGCGATGCTGTAGTCGAAGTCGACCAGGACCTTGCCCAGGTCGAATACGATGGCGTGGGGCTTCGTCATGGCGATCCCTCCGCCCAGACCTGGAATGGGGCGCAGCCCAGCTCATTGGAGGGGCGATCTCGGGCGTCCTCACCCCTCACCCCGGCCCTCTCCCCGTTAAGGGGAGAGGGAGCCGCGGTGGACGCGGTTGCCGGTAGGGCTACTCGTGCCGCGCTCCGTCGCCGCTTTGGCGCATACGCTCCGAACGCGGCAAGCAGCATTCGACCTGAAACAGCCGCTCCTCGCGCTCCCTCTCCCCTGAACGGGGAGAGGGCCGGGGTGAGGGGTGAGACTGTGGCATTACTGTGCCTTGCCATAAATCGGAATGCGCCGCTTGCAACGTCGTGACGTTGTAACCCTCCAACCTTGTATCTCATGTAGGCCAGAGCTCTCCTGTTACTCACTTCAGTTCAGTCCTTCCTTCCAGCGCCTTGCTCAACGTCAGCTCATCCGCGTATTCCAGCCCGCTGCCGGCTGGCAGGCCGTGGGCAAGCCGGGTGACTTTGACGCCGCGAGGCGCGAGGCGCTTGGCCAGGTAATAACTCGTGGCATCGCCTTCCACGTCGGTGCCGAGCGCGAGGATGACTTCCTTGATGGGCTCAGAGGCCAGGCGGGTTTCCAACTCGGCGATGCGGAGGTCCTCCGGTTCGACGCCGTTCAACGGGGAAATCTTGCCGCCCAGGACGTGGTAACGGCCACGAAAGCTCCCGGACTTCTCGATGCTGATGATGTCCACCGCCCGTTCGAGGACACAGAGGGCGGCGACGTCACGTCGCGAGTCCGCGCAGATCCCGCACGGAACCTGTTCGGTCAACCCGCCGCAAGTCGGGCACGGCCGGATTTTCTCTCGCGCCGCAAGGATGGCCTGGGCGAGCTGTTTCACCGACCCAACGTCGCTCTGAACGAGTTGGAGCGCGATGCGCTCCGCCGAACGCGGTCCGATGCCCGGCAGTTTGCCGAGCGCCGCGAGCAGGTCGTTGATGGGAGGAGGAAGGGCCGCCATGGTGAGCAAACTCAATTCTCTGGCCGGGCGCTGCCGCGAAGTTCGTTGTGTCGCACTGCCACGAGTTTACCAAAGCCGGCCTGGAAGGCAAACGGCGGCGTGAATTCGTCTTGAATGAGAAGTGAGGGGAAACGACTCTCCGGATGATTCCCAATCAGGCATCATCAGTCCGGAAGTCGACTTCAACTATTACGTCTCGCATGCGCATTCATAGCACAATCTTGCTCGCCTTGTTCTTGGCCGGAGTTGCCGCTCTTACGAGCGGTTGTCCGGGACTTGCACCGGGTTCACGAGCGTATCGGCCGTTGCCCCAGTGGGAAGCGAAGTTTGCAGCGCAGGCGCGACGTGGTGTTTTCCCGAACGACGTGCGCCAGAAGCCGGACGGGTTCACAAACGCGTTGGTAGCGTGGACGGGAGTTATCACCAACATCGAGTATCTCGCCGCCCCTCCGCCCCGCTTTGTGCGTTTTACCGCAGTCCATCACTACTTCGATTGGATCGAGGACATCAGCATCCAGCGGGAGAGGTTCTTCTTGTCGCCGCGTAGCGAGGGAGCATTTGCGGTTCAGTGGATTGCTCAGACTCCAGACGACCAGAAGTTTGTGGACCAGTTTGCAGTGGGGGACATGTTGATTGCCTACGGTTATCCCACCGTCGTTCGCAGCAGTTACATCGGGCTGAACCCGTCGCTGAACCTTCGGGCCATTAAGGCGCAGTGGTATCGGACGGACGTTCTCGACTACGGGCGTCCCGGTGAACCGACGAAGGTTCTGAGGACAGCCTGGTGACGAGACCTCACCATGCCTTGCATCTAACGGCGGCATCGGAAAAGAAGGCTTACCATGACCGCAGATAAGTTTCGCAGTTTGGCTCTCGAGATTCCCGGGGCGATCGAATCCGCCCACATGAATCATCCGGATTTTCGCATCGGCGGGAAAGTCTTCGCCTCGCTCGGCTATCCAGATGACGGCCATGGAATGGTGAAGCTTACGCCAGAACAACAGCGGGCTTTCCTGAAGAAAGCGCCGAGCGTATTCGAACCTTGCGCCGGGGCTTGGGGAAAACAAGGCGCGACGAACGTCGCGCTCTCCGCGGCAAAAGCCGAGTTGGTGCGCTCGGCTCTCGAAGCTGCGTCGACAAATGTTACATCCAAACGGAAAAAGGACTGACTTAGCCCCTCGCAGCGTTTTGCCTTGTCGCTCCCGGCGCGGTTCCGCATCGTAATCGCACGATGCCCGAGCGGATGATCTCAGATGTCCTGGCCAAGCCGGACGCGGCGCTGGAAATGACGCTGCGGCCGGCGTTGTTCTCGGACTTCCGCGGCCAGCCCAAGGTGCGCGAACGCGTCGAGATCGCCGTCACGGCCGCCAAACAGCGCGGCGAAGCGCTCGATCACGTGCTGCTCTCCGGCCCGCCCGGGCTTGGGAAAACCACGCTGGCGAACATCATCGCCAAGGCCATGGGCGCGGGCCTGAAGAGCACGAGCGGGCCGACCATCGAGAAGGCCGGAGACCTGGCCGGCCTGCTCACCAACCTCGAGGAGGGCGACGTGCTCTTCATCGACGAAATTCATCGCCTCCAGAAAACGATCGAGGAGTACCTCTACCCGGCGATGGAGGACTTCAAGCTCGACATCATCATCGACCAGGGGCCCAACGCCCGCAGCGTGCGGTTGAACCTGCCGCGGTTCACGCTCATCGGGGCGACGACGCGCAGCGGCTTGCTGACCGCGCCGTTGCTGACGCGCTTTCCGGTGCGCGAGCGGCTCGACTACTACCAGGTCGACGATCTTCAGCACATCGTGACGCGTTCAGCGCGCCTGTTGAACATCGAGATCGACGAGCAGGGTGGGCACGAGATCGCCCGGCGCAGCCGCGGCACTCCGCGCATTGCCAACAACCTGCTGCGCCGCGTGCGGGATTACGCGCAGGTCAAAGGTGATGGGCGCATCACGGCGGCGCTCGCGGACAAGGCGCTGGCGATTCTGGAAATCGACCAGAACGGCCTGGACGAGATGGACAAGCGGATCCTCCAAACGATCATCGAGAAGTTCGGCGGCGGTCCCGTCGGAGTCGGGTCGCTGTCCGTCGCGGTCGGCGAGGAACCGGATACGCTGGAGGAAGTTTATGAGCCGTACTTGATCATGGAGGGCTATCTCAAGCGCACGGCGCAGGGTCGCGTGGCGACGGAGATCAGCTATCGCAAGCTGGGGATGAAGCCACCTACGTCAGCGCAGCCAGGATTGTTCTAGACTGGTTGCCAAAAGTCATTTCCGAAATGGTGGGGCAAACCTGCCGGTTTGCCGCGGCGCCCAGCAGGGCGCCGCCCACCATTTCGGAAATGACTTTTGGCAATCACTCTAGATAGGACAGTCTTGCCCGCGGCTGCTGAGCCGGGGCCTGCGGTCTCGCGGACAAAGCTGTCCGCGCTCCTGCTGGAAATGCAGGCGGGGTGTTCAATCGAGGTAAATGAACTCATTGAGATTGAGCACGGCGCGGCAGAGCTCAACGAGGCTGCGCTGCTGGAGCAGTTGGACGCAGGCACGGAGTTCCTGGCGATCGGGCGGGCGTTGCAGGGCGAGGGCAAAGGCGCGTTGCACCTGTGCTTCAGGGGCGCGGCCTGCTTCGCGCTGGACGCGGGCGGCGAAGGCGCGCGAGGCCTCGATGGCGAGCGGCGAGTTGAGGAGCGACAGCGCCTGTGGCGCAACGGTCGATTCGGCGCGGCGCGCGCAGGAGATTGAGTTCTCGGGCAAGTCGAATGTTTCCAGGAACGGCACGCGCACAGTCTTCTTCTGGATGAGATAAATGCTGCGGGCGTGCTGCTCGGGCTTCGGGGAGGGATACCAACCCTTGGTCTTCTCGGCATTGTCGTCGAGAAACGCGGGATTGGCTTGAAGAACCTCCGCGGGTAATTCAGGCCACACCGGAGGGCCGCCAGGCTTGTTCGTCAGCAGGCCGGAGACAGCCAGAAGCGCGTCGCGGAGCTGTTCGGCCGAGAGGCGGCGGAGGGATTGGCGGGCATAGAGCCGGTTTTCGGGATCGCGATTCGCGAATTGCGGTCTGCGATTTTCAACTCCGTCACCTGAACCGCGGGGCTCGTAAATCGCAAATCGTAAATCGTCAATCTCCGAGCGCTGTCTGTAAGTCGCGCTGGTCACGATCAACCGGTGCAGTTTCTTCAGGGACCAGCCTTCCCGGACGAACTCGCCCGCCAGCCAATCGAGCAACTCGGGATGGGTCGGGCGCGCGCCAGCCAGGCCGAAGTCGTTCGGGGTCGCCACGAGGCCGCGCCCGAAATGCCCCTGCCAGACCCGGTTCACAAGCACGCGCGCGGTCAGCGGATTCGCAGGGGACGCGATCCACTCCGCGAGCGTCAGCCGGCGGCCGGTGGATTTCGTATTCAAGGCAGCGTGGAGACGGGCGGGATTCGGATCGAGCGCGGAGAGGAAACCGGGCGCGACCGGTTCCTTCTCGTGCTTGTGATCGCCCTGGAAGAGGATCTTCGTCAACGGCACCTTTCCGGCGTTGTCGCACGCGAGCAACCCGAGCGTGAACTCGCGCTTGAGCTTCTTGAGCGAGGCGACCTCCTTCTCCAGTTTTTCGTGGCGCTGCTTTTCGTTTTCATTGAACGCTGCCTTCAGTTCCTTGTCCGAGGGCGTGACCTTTTTCTCAATCCCTTCGATCTTCACCTTGATGTCATTGGTACGTTGCTCCTTCGGGAGATCGAGCAGCGCTTTCTCCTTGGGGGCCAGTTTGGCCAGCCGTTCGTCGCGCAGCCGTGTTTTTACTGCGACCAGAAGCGCGTCACGCTCCTGTTGGAGCGGTGCGAGTTGGGCCTCCAGCGATTTGTTGTGGTGCCGAATCGAATCCTGTTCGGAAGCGAGATCCAGCGGCGTGTCGTCGGCGTACTTCAGCGGCTCGAAGAAGGCGCGGAGGCGGTAATGATCGGCTTGCGAGAGAGGGTCGTATTTGTGGTCGTGGCACCGGCAGCAACTCATCGTGAGGCCGAGGAAGGCGCTGCCCGTGGTCTCGACGAGATCGGCCATGAGTTCGGCGCGGGCGCGGTCCTGCTCATTGAAGGAGGCGGCGGAATTGTCCTGCGGGCCGAGGCGCAGGTAGCTGGTTGCGATGAGCGCGTCCTGCTCCGATGGGGTACGCGGCGGCCCGTCGAACAGTTCGTCGCCGGCCAGTTGTTCCCGGATAAACTGGTCGAACGGTTTGTCGGCGTTGAAGGCGCGGATGACGTAGTCGCGAAAGCGCCAGGCGCGCGGACGAAATTCGTCCCAGTCGAAGCCGTTGCTGTCGCTGTAGCGAACGACGTCCAGCCAGGCGCGCCCCCACTGCTCACCGTACCGCGCGGAAGCGAGCAGTTCGTCGACAAGTCGCTCGAAGGCGTCCGGGCGGCGATCGGCGAGGAATCGTTCCATCTCGGCGGGCGTGGGTGGAAGGCCGGCTAGGTCGAAGTAAAGCCGGCGGCCCAGCGCCCGCTTGCTGGCCTCGGGCGCGGGCGCCAAGCCTGCGGCTTCGATTTGCGCGAGGATGAATGGGTCGACGGGATTGCGCGTCCAGCGGCGGTTCCTCACCGCGGGCGGCGTTACCCCAGGGACCGGCTTGAGCGACCAGAGCTCGAGCCGCTGCCCGCCGAAGAGTCGCGTGATCGGGTTGCGCGGATCGTTCCAGGCGTTCCCCACGTGCTCGGCAGGCGCGGCGTTCGTGCCCGCGTTGGCCAGCAACTCGGATTTGGGCCACGGGGCGCCGTCGCGAATCCAGCGCTCAAACACGGCGATGTCATTCGTCGTCAAGCGCTCCTTGGGCGGCATTCCCAGGTCCTTCCTTGCGTGCATCACCGCGGCCAGCAGAAGACTCTTCGAAGGTTCGCCAGGGACGACTGCGGGCGCGGTGTCACCGCCTTTCAACGCGGCTTCGCGCGAGTCCAATCGCAGCCCGCCCTGGACCTTGTCCGGCCCGTGGCAACTGACGCAGCGCGACTCCAACAGCGGCTTCACGCGCTCCACGAAGTGGCGTTCGGCTGCCTCGTCCGCCCGGACCCCGAGCGCGGCGCCGAGAACCAGTGCGAATTGGACAGCGCGGTTGGTCACACGGACATCCTGCCACGGACCAGCGCACGGCGGCAAAGCGAATGTCTGCATCGGAGCGCCGAGCCCCCGCTCGGCCGAACCGGTGAGGATTCAACGAGCCGAGCAGGAGCTCGGCGCTCCGAACCGACTCCGTCGGGCGCATTTTGGAAGTACACCAAAGAAGGGCAGACGGTTGAGCTGACCTACGTTCCCGCGACCGCTCCAGCGGAGTTCTCTCCCGAAGGGAGTATTGAGAGTAGCCCGGCAGTTCACTGCCGGGTTTGCAGCCGCGAGCCGGCCGAATCCAACGACTGTCATTCAATTGCCCGTGTTCCCGTCAGCGATTCGGCCGTCCCTTCGGGACTTGACCTCATTGCTTCGTGGTCCCGCCCCTGAAGGGGTGGGCTATTTCAAGTCTCCCTCCGGGAGACGGCGGGCGAAGGCCATTTGCTGCCCGAGTGACGAGATCCACGGGTGCATCCCGCCCGCCTCACGCAGGGCCAGAGGTCTGCCCTACGTTCCAACGGCCACTTCCTCCTTGATGGCACTTCCGAGATGCGCCCAACTCCTTCATCGCCCCGTTTTGTCACTATACTTCCAACCAGCGCTTTGCTAGCATTCCAGGCGCTATGCCAGTCGACGACATCCTGCTCGAAGCCGAAGAGAAAATGATCAAGACCGAGGAAGTGCTGGTAAACGAGCTGTCCGGCGTGCGCACCGGCAAGGCTTCTCCGGCGCTGGTGGAAAACATCCTGGTGGAAGTGTACGGGTCACAAATGCGCATTCGCGAATTGGCCGGCATCACCACGCCCGAGCCACGGATGCTGGTGATTCAGCCGTGGGACGCCGGGACCGTGCACCCGATCGAAAAGGCGATTCAGAAGTCCAATCTTGGCCTGAACCCCGCGGTGCAGGGGAAAATCATCCGCCTGGTGCTGCCGGAACTCAGCACCGAACGGCGCCAGGAATTCGTGAAGGTCGTTCGGAAAATGACCGAAGATGGACGGGTGGCTATTCGGCACGTACGGCGTGACGCGATGGAGCACCTGAAGAAAGAAGTCAAGGCAGGCACGATTCCCGAGGACGACGAGAAGCACGGCGAAGTCGAAGTCCAGAAGCTGACCGATCAATACATCGGGAAACTGGACGCCCACCTGGCGCACAAGGAGAAGGAGATCATGACGGTTTAAGGACCGCCGGGATCGTTATATCTGCAGCGCCTCTTTGACGACGGACAAAAGGCTGCTTTCCAGCGGGACGACGTGCCTGTCACTCGCCATCAAATCGTCAAGAACATCGTGGATCCGTCGTCGCTTCTCGCGCGGTAAAGTTTTGCGCCAGCGTGCTGGCATGGACGCGCGCCGCCTCGGGGGATTGCAAGTGCTGGCGGATCCTCGCGACCGACGCGTCGAACTGTCTCTCCCGTTCGTGAGTCGTCGTGTAACCTATCGCGCCCAACAGCCGCTGGACGCGCTCATCCTCGGCGGCGGCCAAGATGGCCGTCGGCATGCATGGCGAGCATGGCCAGGTCGAGCAACGCCTGGCGTTGCGGGTCGGGGAACTCGTTGAGGTTCATTGTGGGGAAGGAGTGAGTCGCGTTCGCGGGAGAACTTGATCGCGGCTAACGCCTCACGGCCGGCTCGAAGCGGATGACCATCTCATTCGTCTTCGCCCAGCCGAGTTTTTCACGGGCCAGCCGCTCGACGGCCTTCGGATCGTGTTGGACGGATTCCATGGAGGCGCGCAATTGGCGTGCCAGCCGCTCTTGTTCCGCGACTCGCCCGTCGAGCGCCAGCAATTCCTTCCGGTAATTCTGGTTCGTTCGGATTAAGGGAAGATAACGGAGAAAGGCGAAGACCCCTACCGCTGCGACCACGAGCAAAAGGATCAACTTGGACAACTTGTCCCAGAAGAGGCTCACGTTCATCGGCGGCGGATGTAGCAGGCAGGACAGCGGATGGAAAGGAAGAATTGTGTGGGAGTCGAGTCAACACGGCAGGATGCCGCGCTCCAAGTCATCAACGATCACCGCTCCGAAATCCAGACCAGCGTGCCTTCGCGCACGCGTTCGAACAGCGGCATCAAGTCGGCGGCCGCCAGGTGAATGCACCCGATGGAGGCCGGCCGGCCCAGAGTCGTTTCGTCACCGAAGCCATGGATGTAAATGCAGCGCCGGAATGAATCGACCTGGCCGCCGCGGTTCACGCCCGGCTCCAGGCCCTCCAGCCAGAGAATCCGGTGAACAATCGCTGCATCGGCCATCCCGGCCCACGTGAGGCCGATCGGCCGGCGTGCCTTGAAGACCGTGCCGATGGGCTGTCCGCCGCCCACTTTGCGCGCGACCCGGTGCAGACCCAGCGGCGTGCGGTTCGAGCCGTTCACCTGCCCGATGCCGAATCGGGACGTGGAGGCAAGAAATTCACGGCGGCACTCGTAATCCAGTGCCCGCGTGCCATTGGACGAGCCGAGCGAGGGAGCGACTGAGCCCAGTTCGAATACTGTCACTCGTTGCCGAGCCACGCTTGCTGAAAGGACGAATCGCGTCGGCACGACGCCCGCCCGGCGGCACGCGAGGAAAAACGCGCGCGGCATTCGGGGCCGAAGGGCGCGGGAATCAATCGTCACACGCCCCTTTTCCCGAAGGACAATTCCATTGTCGAGCCGATTACGATCTTCTCAAAACGACAGCGGGGCGCGCGCGCGCCGAAAGGGCCGACTTTCAGCATGTGCGCCAGCCTCTTCGAGGACTATGGACTGGTTGCCAAAAGTCATTCCGATCGGTGGCGCACGACAAGTGCGATTGTAGCGGCGGTCTGTGACCGCCGAAATCGGGCCAGAACCTTTGTTCGGCGCTCACAGAGCGCCGCTTACAGTATTTGAACGGGCTGCTAACCCAACACCCTATCCACTCAGCAGACGGTTTCTACGGTTTTATCCCTACGTTCAGCCCCATCGCGCCTCCGAGCGGCTCGAACACGCGCACGTCCCGGAGTCCGAGTTCGCGCATTTTCGCGGCAATGCCGTGCTGGGCCGGGAATTGGCGCAGGGATTCCAAAATGTAAGCGTACGCTTGCGCGTCGCCGCAGAACACCAGTCCAAAGACCGGCACGCACACCCGCAGGTAGGCAAAGTAAATCGCCCGCCACAGCGGGTTGGATGGCTTGCCGAAGTCCAGCGCCAGGATCCGCCCGCCGGGTTTGGCTACGCGGCGCATTTCCTCCAGGCCCGACTCCCACTGCGGCAGATTACGCAGGCCGTAACCCACGCTAACGATGTCGAATGAATTGTCTGGAAACGGCGTGGCCATCGCATCGCCTCGGATGAACTCCGGCGCGCTCCGGCCCGTCCGCAAGCCAAACCGCTCGGCGCGCCGCCGGGCCACTCCCAACATGGGCTCGCTGAAGTCCAGGCCCGTCACGCGTGCGCCCCGCCGTGCCAGCGCCAGCGCGATGTCTCCAGTGCCGCAGCACACATCCAGGGCCAGGCAGCCCGGCGTCGGCTGCGCCAGCCGCGCCAGCCGATGTTTCCACAGCCGGTGGAGCCCGAAGCTCTGCAGATCGTTGATTAAGTCGTAACGAGGCGCGATTCGGCTGAACAACTCGCTCACGCGAGCCGCACGGCCTTCTCCGGGCTCGTAATAAACGTTGGCCATTGACGGTGTACGATTTCCGATTTTGGCCGGTGGCGCCAGCGGGATGTGAAATGTTAAATCTGCGACTCTGTTTGAGTAACGGCGGGCCGAACGTTGTCGAACTTCCAACGCCAGCGATTCATTGGCTGGCGAGACGCTGGACCAGCTTTTTCCAGGCCGCGGGCCGAGCCCGCCCGCGGTTTCCACGCAGCGAGGCCGGGAGCAATCCCGGCCTCGTTTCATTGTACCTCTTTAGCGTGGCTGCGACCGTGAGGTCGCGGGAAGTGACCCCAAGGGGTTCAGGCTGCTGAACCTTTTGTCCCGCTTGAGACCCGGCCTGCGACCTCACGGTCGCAGCTACATTAAACAGTACGTTTCATTTCCCGGCTGCAGGTGGCAGCGGCCGGTCCACGAGCGTGAGGACCGCGTTGAGCAGCAGGCGACGGAACGCCGCATTGGCAAAGTCGTCCGGATGGCCGAGCGAGGTGTAGAACACGCGTGCTTTGTTGTCGCCGAAGGTGTTAAGCCAAGCGACCGGTTCGGCGGGCTGGCCCGGGATGCTGCCCATCAGCAGGGGCGTCGCGGTTTCTTTCAAGGGGCTGACTTTGTAGAGAGAGCCGTGGCCGGTGAGTTGGGGAAGATCCACGCCTGTAAGGAGCGCGTGTGTTCCGACACCCGAAGCGGCGGAGAGGGTCGTGTTCGGTCCGTTGCCGTGGTGGCCGGTGTAGTTGCCGCCGAGCACGTCGGGATCGAACGTGGCCCAGGCAGCGCCCTTCCCCGCGTCGCTGGGCCGCGGCGCAAAGGCGTGGCTGGCGGTACGGATACCCAGGAGCGGCTTGCCGGCTTCCAGATGCGTCCGGACGGCGGCGAGTTGCTCCTTCGGCAGCGCGCGGCGCCGGACGCTTAGAACCAGCAGATCGGCGTCCCGCATTGCTTCGACCAGGCCGGGAAAACGGTGGAGGTCGCCCTCGCTTTGCTGGACCACGGAGACTCGCAGCCCGCGCCAGGCCAACTCCTCCTTTGCAAACTGAGGGAGGGTCACCCACGTCTTGTATTCGTCCTCGCCGATGAGGAACACGATGTGCGGCCGGCGGTCTTCCTTGAAGCGAAACTCTTCGCCGCCGAGGAACGCGATGCTGGCAATCGTCGGGCACCAGTATTTTTCGACGTGCTCGATCATCAGTTGAGTGCCGGCACAGTGCGGAACCCAGGGGCGTTTGCGGGAGTTGTACATCGTGTCAGTCAGGTCGCGCACGAGCAGGACGTTCAGGCCCTGGCTGACCATTTGGCGAATCGAGAACGGCCGGCCCAGCACGCACATGTTCAGGTGGACGCCCATGACCAGGACGTTCGTGATGCCGCGCGTGCGCATGAGGTAGTAGGCCTCCGCGCTGTCGGTGATGGCGTCGCCATCATGGATCTCAATGGCCGGAATCTGCTGCTTCCAGGCGCTGTAGGTTTTGCACAGCGGGGTGTCGTCGCAGCCGCCGTCGGAGTCGTCGATGGGCAGCGGGGCTTCCCTGGCGGGATCAAGTTTGCACCAACGTTGGAGCGCCACCCTGGGTTCCGCCGGCGGGGCAGCTTGAGCCAGTTTCCGGCCCGGGCTGCCTTCGTAAAAGTTCATCGTATCGCTGGGGCAGTGGATGATGAACATGCCGCGCTGGCGGGCATTCTTCACGAAGTCGTTCATGCGCGGAGCCATCTCGGCCACCCGACGGGTCGCTCCGGCGCACCAGTGCTGGTCCCACATGTCGCAGAGGACGACGGCGGTGCGGCGCGGATCGAGCGCGCGAGAAGTTTCGACCGCGCTCCAGTCATTTGTGGCCGGGCCCGACCACACGCGGGAGCGGGCGGTGGCGGTGAAAGTCTCTGCGCCGGACGCAGCGTGGCCCATGAGCGGCAGTGCGAGGCCGAAGAGGAGCCAGAGGCGAATCAGCCACGGAGTTTTCATAAGTGTGGAGGAGAGCAGTTCGCCGCCAGAGAGGCGAGCCGATTCTGCCAAGCGGGTGATACACGAGACCCAACGGTCACGCAGTGGTGGTATTACCCCCTTGGCAGTAGGTGGTAGTACCCCTACCTAGGCATTATTCAACGGAGGTGTTGTCGTGACAGCGTGATGTCGTGACAGCGTGAAAGCCGTTCCCCTTATTATCATCGCGAGCGTGTTGCGGTCGGTCGCGGCGGCGCGGGCGGCTGTGCTCGGCACGCTTCTGATCGGTGTGTCCACCACCAACCTCCATGCCGCGACCTTAAGCGATGCCAACTGGACAGGCATGGCCGGATATCCCAGAGCGGAAGGCCCCGTTTATGCGACGGCGGTGGATGGTTCCGGCAATCTCTACGTTGTCGGCGATGTCTTTGCTACCAACATTGCCAATTGGAACGGCACCAATTGGTCATCACTCCGGTGAAGTGCCTTACGCATGAACCTCAACCAGACCTCAGGATTTCCAAGCAAGCTGGCCGGATTCCTTTCCGCACCGCTCGCCGTTGCGATCGCCTGGTCCGCGCCTCTGGAAAGAAGGCCCAACGACACCTTGCGCATGCCGCAAACGCCTGCAGTCTTCGGCTACCAATTTGTCAATGCGTTCCCAGGAGTGACTTTTCAAAAGCCCATGGCGATCGTTGCGCCGCCGGGCGAAACGAACCGACTCTTCATTGTTGAGCGCGAAGGCAGAATCGCCGTGATCACGAATCTCACCTCACCCAACCGCGACGTCTTTCTCGATATCGCCAGCAAGATCGTCACGTCGCGCGATAACGGGTTGCAGACGATGGCGTTTCATCCGGGCTTTGCCACAAACGGCTATTTTTACGTGTTCTACACCGGCAATGACACCACGCCGGCTCCGGGCGGCACGAACCAGGTTTATGACATCCTGGCCCGCTACAGCGTTCCCGTGTCCGGTGCGAACTTTGCTTCGCCAGCGACGGAGCAAACAATGATTCGCCAGTTGGATCGCGAAGGCGATCACAATGGGGCGGATATTCATTTTGGGCCGGATGGCTACTTGTATTTGTCGCTCGGGGATGAAGGGTCGCCCCACGCGGTGGGCTACGATTACTACACGAACTCGCAATTCATCGATAAGGACTTTTTCTCAGGGATCATTCGCATCGACGTGGAACGCAAGGCGGGCAATCTGATGCCCAATCCCCATCCCGCCGTGGTGCCGAACACCTATCGGGTCCCCAATGATAATCCATTCGTGGGCGCGACCCAGTTCAATGGTTTGGCCGTCGCTCCTGCCGCGGTGCGGACGGAATTTTGGGCCGTCGGTCTGCGCAATCCGTTCCGGTTTTCGTTCGATGACACCACCGGCCTGCTTTACCTGGGCGATGTGGGCCAAAAGGCTTACGAGGAGATCAACATCATCCGCAGGGGAGGCAACTACGGCTGGATCTTCCGCGAAGGCGCTCACCCCACACCGACCGTGACTCGCCCCGTTCCACCGGGATTTACGAACTATCTGGATCCGGTTTATGAGTACCCGTGGGGCACAGGTGAGACCGAGGGCAAGTGCGTCATCGGTGGCATTGTTTATCGGGGCCAACGACTCTCGCAACTCTACGGCTATTACGTTTTCGGCGATTACATCAACAGTAAGGTCTGGGCGCTGAAGCATGAACCCACGAACGTGATCGACTTCCAGAGCATCGCCACTCTAAGCTCCGTGGTTGGCTTCGGCGCTGATCCGTCCAACGGTGACGTGCTCGCCGCCAACATTGCGGATGGGACTATTTATCGGCTCACCTACAATACGAACATTTCCACGGAGACACACGTGCCGGAAACACTGGAGGACACGGGCGCCTTCAGGAACCTGACCACGCTGGAACCCAACCCCGGTGTTGTGCCGTATGACATTAACGTGCCGTTTTGGTCGGACCATGCCGCCAAATCGCGCTGGATGTCTGTGCCGAACACCAACCTCACCATCGGCTTTAGCGCCACGAACCACTGGATATTCCCGACCGGCACCGTCTGGATAAAGCATTTCGAACTCCCTTTGACCAGCGGTGTGCCCTCTTCGGTGCGGCGTTTGGAAACACGATTGCTCGTCAAAAGCACGCATGGCGTTTACGGCGTGACCTATCGCTGGGGGAATTCCACGACCAATGCGACTCTCGTCCCGGAGGAAGGCATGGACGAAAGCTTCGTCATTCGCGACAGCGGCGGGGAAATGGTGCGGACGCAGACGTGGCATTACCCGGCGAGAGTTGAATGTCTGTCCTGTCATACGCCCGGCGGCGGATTTGCGCTGGGCTTCAACACGCCGCAAATGAACCGCGACTACGATTACGGCGTTGCCATCACCAATCAGATTCAAGCGCTCAGCGAGGCAGGTTATTTTGACGTCCGTGTCACCGACACTGGCTCACTGCTCGCGCTGGCCGCTGCCACCGACACCTCAGCCGGCGTCGAATTTCGTGTGCGCTCGTATCTGGCCGCCAATTGCGCCCAATGCCATCACCCAGGCGGCCTGCCTGAGCAACAGGCGGCCTGGGACGCGCAGATTTCCTCACCCCTGGTCTCCGCCGGCATTGTGAATGGTCCGTTGGCGAATAATTTGGGGGACTCCAACAACCGCTTGGTGCGATTCGGCTCGCTCGACGACTCCGTCTTGTATCTCCGCGTGGCGAATTTGGGCCCCAACCACATGCCGCCGCTGAGCACGACAGTTGTGAACACGCAGGCCGTGGAGCTCCTTGCAACCTGGATCAGCGTGCCTCCTCCCCTCCACATTGCCAGCATATCGCCAAGGGGTGATGGGACGCTTCAATTGGCCCTGTCCGGCTCCTGGGGTTGGCACACCATCGTCGAGGCAGCCACGAACTTGACCGCACCGATCTGGCGAGCCGCTGGCACAAACAATTTCGACACCAACGGGTCCGCAACTTTCATCGACAGTAACGTCATGGATTGTCCCAGCCGTTTTTATCGATTGGTGACGCCTTGACGACGCGCTGAGAGGAAGACCTGCGTCCCCATCAAAAAAGGAGATGCACCTTCAGTGCTCCGGCCCGAAAACGCTGGCCAGGATCACTTCCTTGATTTTCCACAAGAGCGCCATCGTCATCGCCACCGGCACAAGGATGATCACCAACACGAAGGACCGTCCCCGATCGAGGAGGGTGACAATGGGGTACGCGTGTCGGCGGAAAGGGGCCAGATCCAGCAGCCAGGCGATGGCCTGGTCGGGCAGCCCCGGATTCAGCCAAAGTGCCGCCACATAAGCGCCGAGCAGGCCGAGCACCACCAGAAGGATCGCGCGGTTCACGCGGGTGAAGAGGCGCGTTTCCAGCCGCAACGCTTCGTCGGGCAACATCGCGGTCAGCCGTTCGAGAAGCACATTCAGGCCGATCAAGAACAGCAGCCCAGTGAAGACGAGCGTTTGGACCGCCGAACCGAGGAAGTGGTGTGCGGGCACGCGGCTCCACCAATACAGGAACGGGGACAGGCCCAGGTTGATCAGCGCCAGGATCCGCACCCGGTCGAGGGTGGTTATCCAGAGCCGCTCCTGTCTCTGAAAGCGCCCCAGCAGATTCAGGCCGCAGAAGAGCGTGCCGGTGGCCAGCAAGGCGGGGGCGACCCCGAACGGACGCAACAAATCGCCGATGGCCGTCTGGGCGCCGATGGCGGTCTGGGCGCAGACGACCAGCGCGATGGGCAGGCCCCAGAAGAGGGCCGACAGCCCGCGCACGAGCCGACCGAGGGCTCGCAGCAGTTCCGGATCGGGAGGCGACTCGCGCACGACGATAAGCTGGGGCTGTGGCTGGCCGAGCACGTCAGGCATGACGAAGAAAAGTCTTCGAACGAAGTGTTCGCGCCTTGAACTCCGGAACCGCGCCTGGATGGCCGGGCGCCGTGCTCCGCGCGCGCCGTTCGGGGCGATGATGTTCGGCGCGCCCGGAGCGACGCGCCCCACCTCGGTGTCCAAGGTGTGACAATTGGCAGGGCATACGGCGTTGATGATGCCGCAGGCGCCTCAGATGCTCAAGTACGTGTAACCCTTGAGGCCGCGTTCATAGTCGTCGAGCAGGCGCATGCCTTCGGTGGGTTTCATGCGGTCATTCTTGATGGCGTCGTCGATCTGGGCCTTCATTCGGCGCTTCAATTCGTTCTCGTCGTACTGCACGGAAGCCAGGGTCTGGGCGATGGTGTTGCCTTCGATGATCTCCTCGATGTAGTAGCCGCTCGGTTCGTCCGGTTCGAGGAAGACGTGGACCTCGTTCACGCGGCCGAACAGGTTGTGCAGGTCGCCCATGATGTCCTGGTAGGCGCCCATCAGGAAAAAGCCAAGGAGATAGGATTCCGGCGAGCCGTCGCCGTTGCGGCTCAGCGGGTGGAGTGGCAGCGTGTCGCGCACGTCGCGCAAGTCGATGAACTTGTTGATCTGCCCGTCGGAATCGCACGTGATGTCGACGAGTGTGGCCTCGCGCGTGGGCCGCTCGTTCAGGCGGTTGATGGGCATGATCGGGAAGAGCTGACCGAGGGCCCAGTGGTCGAGCAGGGACTGGAACACGGAGAAGTTGCAGAGGTACTGGTCGCCGAGGCTGTCCTCGAGCTTCCGGATTTCCTCGGGCACATAGGCCTGGCCGTGGAAGCTGGCGACGACTTCGCGGCTGATTTCCCAATAGAGCGTTTCGATCTTCGCCTTGTCGGGCAGCTCGAGGAGGCCGAGGGTGAACATGCTGTGGGCGTCATCGCGCCGTTCGAGCGCGTCGTGAAAGGCTTCCAGCTTGTTCAACCGGGAGAGATTCTTGCGGATGTCGCACAGTTCCCGGACCAGCGGATGCTCGGTTTCGCCGCACTGCGCGGGTTCCGTCGAGCGAATCTTCTCGATGGCGCCGAAGACTTCGACGACGAGCACGCTGTGATGGGCGACAATGGCCCGCCCGCTTTCGCTGATGAGGTCGGGGTGCGGCACCTGCTCGGCGTTGCAGACCTCGCCGAGGTAATAAACGATGTCGTTGGTGTATTCCTGGAGGGTGTAGTTCACTGAGCTGTCGAACGCGCTGCGGCTGCCGTCGTAATCCACACCCAGCCCGCCGCCGACGTCCACGAACTCGATCTGGAACCCCATTTTGTAAAGCTTCGCATAGAAGCGGGCGGCCTCCTGCACGGCCTTCTTGACCGTGAGGATGTCCGGCACCTGCGAGCCGATGTGGAAGTGCAGCAGCTTGAAGCAGTGGCCGAGTCCCTCGGTCTTCAGCAACTCAGTGGCGGTCAGCAGTTCCGCCGTGCTGAGCCCGAACTTGGCGTTCTCACCCCCGCTCTCGGCCCAGCGGCCGGCACCCTTGGCGAGGAGGCGGGCGCGAACGCCGATGATCGGCTCGACGTTGAGCTGCCGGGAAATCGTAATGATGTGGCGTAACTCCTCCAGCTTCTCGACGATGAGGATGACCTTCTTCCCCAGCTTGATTCCGACCAGGGCCATCCGGATGAACTCCGCGTCCTTGTAGCCGTTGCACACGATGAGCGAGCCCAACTGGTTCTGCAACGCCAGCCCGGCGTACAGCTCGGGCTTGCTGCCGACCTCCAGCCCGAACTGGAACGGCTTGCCGGCGTCGAGGATCTCTTCCACGACTTCGCGGAGTTGGTTGACCTTGATGGGAAAGACCCCGCGGTACTGGCCCTGGTAGCCAAACTCCTTCATCGACGCGCGGAAGGCCACATTGATGGCTTCGACGCGATGGCGCAGGATGTCCTGGAAGCGGATCAGCAACGGAAATTTCAGGTTGCGGGCCTTGGCTTCCTCGACGATGTCATTGATCTCGATCTCGGCGCCGTTTTCCTGAAGCGGCCGCGCGACGACGCGGCCGGCGGCGTTGATGTCGAAGTATCGGGCGCCCCAACTGGCGATGTTGTACAGATTGCGCGCCGCCTGGATGTCCCAGGCAGACGGCGTCGCGGCGGGTTCACTCACAGTCATTTCGAAACCGGTGCACTATAGAAACCTGACGCGAGAATGCAACTGGCGATTGCCGATGACGGGTTTCTGCTTGTCGCTGAGTTGTGACACGATCGTCCTATTTGCAATCACGGACGGTGGATCCGCCCTTCCGGCCAGCCGGGACGAATTCAACCTTGCGCGCTAATGGTCGATGAATAAACGTGCATGCCGTGGATTGGTTCTACGTCCAGAATGGGCGACAGATTGGTCCGGTGCCGGTGAGGCAGTTTGATGACTTGGTGCGGGCCGGTCGCATCACCCTTCAAACGCTCGTCTGGCGCGAAGGGTTGGCGAACTGGCAGCCATTCGGCTCGATTAGCGCCACTCCATCCTCCGTTCCGACGCCGCCCGCGCCGCCTCCGCCCCCCGACGCGCCGTCCGTTGCCCAAGGCTCCCGGGCCGCATGCGCCGAATGCGGATCCATGTTCCCCGAGTCTGAAATGGTCTCCTTCGCGAACTCCTGGGTCTGCGCGACGTGCAAGCCGGTCTTTTTCCAGCGTGTGCGCGAGGGCGCGCCGCTGGCCACGGCAGGCGCGGACGCCTGGCAAAGTGGCGATGCCGTCGTGACGTTGAACGGCGGCACGCTCCCGTTGCGGTGCGTGAAATGTAATGGCGCGGTGACTGGGAAGCACATCCCGCGCACGCTCTATTGGCACTCCGAGTGGGTCTACATCCTGCTCCTCAGTCCATTGATCTATCTCATCGTTTCACTGCTCGTCCGCAAAAGCGCGCGCCTATCCGTGCCTATCTGCGACCAACACCGGAAGCAGCGACAGATCGCCATCGGTGTGAGCTGGTTGCTCGTCGTCGTTGCCATGGCCTGCGCTTTCTTCGCGATCTTCATCGAGGCGGGCGCGCTAGGCACACTGGCCGCAGTGATATTCGGGGCAGCCATCGTGGTTGGCGTTTGGAAAGGCACGCTGGTTAACGCGAAGAAGATTGACGCGGAGTACATCTGGGTGCGCGGCTTTTGCAAAGAGTATCGAGCCTCGCTGCCTGAATTCCCCAATATCCGGTAAACGGAGTTGGGCGCCTGCTTCTCTTTCTCTTACTCCCATCCTTCTTCATCCTCCTTTGGTCCTCTGGCCCGAACCCATGAAGAGCGGGGTGGCGCTGCCGCTTGCCGATTTCCAGCCCTTGTGCGCCGTGCGCGGATGTTGAATCGTTTCGCACCGGTGAATTGGTATTACATCGACCGAGGTCAGAAGGCCGGGCCGCTGGCGGACGAGCAGCTCGACGAGCTGGTCCGCAAAGGGCAGCTCACGCCGGATGCGTTGATCTGGCGGGAGGGCATGGCGGAGTGGCAGCCGTATGGCAGCGTGCGGTCCTTGACCGGACCCGGCGCGCCAGAACGCGCCAGCGGGCGAGTGTTGTGCGCGCTTTGCTCCAAATCCTTTGCGCCCGACGACGTGATTGCTTTCGAGAACGCGTGGGTCTGCGCGGTGTGCAAGCCAAGGCTTGTCCAGCGAGTTCGCGAAGGGCTGACCGTCGGACGCGGTTCCGGCAACGCGTGGCGGGACGGGGACCTGGTCGTGACCATTCCCGGATCGACCCTGACCGGCCGCTGCGTGAGGTGCAACGGCACCGCATCGCTTTCCCACACTTCCAGCTCGCTGCACTGGCACCCGCGCTGGGTCTATTTGCTCCTTCTCCTGACGCCGGTCGCCTACCTGGTGGGCGTGCTTGCAACGCAGAAAATCGCGTGGGTGGCCGTTTCCGTTTGCCAGCATCACCGGAATCGGCGCAGCACGTTGCTGGCCGCGAGCTGGCTTTTTCCGTTAGGCGGCCTCGGCGTCGGCGCCGCCGCGGCGTACCTCTCAAGTGTCCTATTGGTGGGCGTGGCGGGCGGGTTGCTGGCCTACGGCGCGTTCGTATTCCGACGGCAGTGGATCCCGCTTTCGGTCGCGAAAATCGAGGAGGACTATGTCTGGTTGCGCGGTTGCGGACGCGAATTTGCCGACGCGTTGCCGGAGTGGAACCAGCGAACGAGCGCGGAGTCGCAGAACCGCGGCTCGGGAAAGCAGGAAAAGGGGAAGATGGGAACGTGAGGTGGAGGCGACGGCCGCTCCCCACTCTCCCACTTCCTCACTCCCCCACCTTCGCCCTGCTCCGCCCCCTCCGTCGCCCGGGCTTAAACAGCTCCAATTGCGGCTCACGAAAGAAATCGTAGTTCTTAAAGATTCGGATGATTTGCAGCAGGTCACTCTTCTGATAGTTCCGATTCACTTCGATTTGCGCAATCAAGTCGGCCAGCATGATCCGGAAGGGAATCACCGCGTCGACACCCTTGGCCTTGAGCAGCGTGACACTCTGCTCGCGCGCCTCCGCTCCAGAGGGCAGCGCAGGAACGACCAGGAACTTTAACGGGGCCGGCCCTCCTCCGAACGATTTGGCGGCGGGTTGAAACACGGCCGGTTCGAGAAAGCGGAAAATCTCCGGCGCGTTCGCCAGCAAGCCCGGGCTGAACGTGTCCGTGTGCCAGCCTTTGACCACAACAACGGCCCTGCTGACGCCTTCGAGGTCGGCCGAGCGCAATTCAAACGGCAGGTTCGCCGCCGGTGAATGCGTGGGATGAACAAGCAGAAAATCAATCTCGTCTTCCTCGCTGCGCGACGGGGCAGCGAACTTGCGCTGTTGCCGGACGAAAAAGCCATGCAACTCGAAGTATTCGCGGACAATGGTTTCGCTAACGGCGCTCACGGGGTGAATTCAATCATCGCGGAGCTCTTATTGAAACGCAGATGAACGCGGATAATCGCAGATGCTTAGGCGGATTGCTCACTGAAAGGCTTGTTTCTCATCTGCGTTCATTTGCGTTCATCTGCGGTTCACCAAAGCCGTGCTCCGTTCCGGTTGCGGCAGCGCGCGCTTGTGTTGAAAGCCGGTCTTAGGTTGGTGCGGCCAACGCGTCGAGAGCGCGCTGGAGAGCTCTCTCGGGCACTGGCTGGCCCCAGCGGACGACCCCAATCTTCTCTGCGAGCACGAACTTCACTTTGCCCGCGCTCACCTTCTTGTCGAGCTTCATTGCCGCCAGGAGCGACTGGCGATGCTTGGGCGTGAGCCGAATGCGGGTGGGAAGGCCGGCCGCGGCGAGCAGCTTGCCGATACGAACGGCATCGGCCTCAGGCAGGCCGAGCAATTCTTGCGAGAGCGCCGCGGCGCCGATTTGTCCCAGGCTGATGGCCTCGCCGTGCAGGTAGCGCCCGTAGCCCGCCGAGTTCTCAATCGCGTGGCCGATGGTGTGACCAAAGTTCAGAATCGCCCGCGGCCCGCTATCCGTCTCGTCGCGCCCGACGACTTCGGCCTTGATTTCGCAGCAACGCGCGACCACTTCTGCCAGCGTCCTCGGCTCCTGGTCCAGCAGCTTGCCGGCATCGCGCTCCAGCCTTTGAAACAGGCGCGCATCGGAGATGATCCCGTACTTGATCACCTCGGCCAATCCGGCGCGAAACTCGCGTCCGGGCAGCGTGCGCAACGCGGCCAGGTCGCACAAGACGAGTTGCGGCTGGTGAAAGGCGCCGACGAGATTCTTGCCGGCGCGCAGGTTCACTCCCACTTTGCCGCCCACCGAGCTGTCGACCTGCGCGAGCAGGGTGGTCGGCACTTGCACGAAGGCAATGCCGCGCAGGTAGGCCGCCGCGACGAAGCCAGCGAGGTCCCCCACAACGCCGCCGCCCAACGCGACAATAAAGGAGGCGCGCTCCAACCGGTGCGCAGCGAGTTGATCGAAACAGGCGGTTGCCGATTTAAGGCTCTTGGCTCGTTCGCCTGCGGGCATGATGACGAGCGCCGGCTCGAAGCCGGCGTCCCGCAGGCTGCCCAGGGCGGCCTTGGCGAACCGCGGCGCGACGTTCGTATCGGTGATGATCGCGCAACGCCGGCCCAGGTCCAGCTTGCGGCAATGGGCGCCCAGTTGGGCGAGCAGCCCAGCGCCAATCAGGATGGAGTAGCTACGCGGCCCCAGGGGCACTTGGACGACACGCATCACAATTTGAACGGCCCCTCAGAAGCTCGGCATCTCGTCGCCAAGCGCAAGATTTTCCAACGCCTTGCGCATTCTCATCAGCGCCTGGGCGCGATGGCTCATTTGGTTTTTCACCTCCGGACCCAATTCGGCGAAGGACTGCTGATAGCCGGACGGAATAAAGAGCGGGTCGTAGCCAAAACCTCCCTGCCCTGAAGGCTCAAGCGCGATGCGGCCTTCGCAAACGCCCTCAAAAAGATGTCCGGCCAACGAGGCTTGGGGCGGCTTGACGGCGATGAGCGAGAGGACGCAACGGAAGCGGGCCGAGCGTTTGACCTGCGGCTGGCATTCCAGCAGGCGCAGGAGTTTGGCGTTGTTGTCGGCGTCGCTGGAGTTTTGCGTCGTGCTGGAGGGCCCTTCGGTGTCGAGCGCCGCGAAACGCGCGGAGTGGACGCCTGGCGCGCCGTTGAGAGCGTCCACCTCCAGCCCCGAATCATCCGCCAGCACGGAGGCGCTGGCCCCCGGGAGGCGATACTCGGCGTTCGGGAGGTAGGTCAGCCATTTGGCCAGAGAGCGCGCCTTCTTGGCCGCGTTCTGGGCCAGGGTCGGCTGGTCTTCGGCCACTGCGGGCGCTTCGGGGAATTCCTTGAGGCTGAGCAGTCGAAACGCATTGCCGAGAATCGCCTTGATCTCCTGGAGCTTGTGCGTGTTGCGCGTGGCGAGGATGAGCGTCGTCATGCTCCGCCCAGCGTAGAGGTTCGCCCGCCAAATGGGAAGCGCCGACTGCTCCTGGCAATAACTGGAGCGGGACTCGAAACTTCAACCGAAACCGGCTTTCCCCGCTACTTGATGAAAGCACGGTACAGTCGCTGGGTCTGGCTGGCAGGCGAAGGGTCGGTGAAGAGGAGGGTCGCGCCTGTGGCCATGTTTGTCGTCACGGGTTGAAAGCTCCCTGGCAGGCCTGAAGCGCTCTCGACGACGTAAGACAACCCCGGCGTTGTGGTAATTTGGAATTTCATCGACCCAGAACTGACGTCCGGCGCCAGAATTCTCGGGGCCGAACCTGCGATCACCGATATAGCCGCTTGTGGCGTGAGCCGGCCGAAGCCCTGCGCGTCGAACGCGCGGGCGAAGACACTGTGCGTGCCCGCCGGCAGCGTGCTGGAGATTTGGTATGGCGCCGAAGCATCGGCGCCGAGGAGCGTGTCCGGCGCACGGAAGAACTGCACATTCGTGATGCCGCTGGCGTCGCTGGCGTTGGCCTCGAAGGCGATCAACGAATTGGTGAGGAACGCGCTGCCAGGCGTGGGCTTGGTGAGCGACGCAATAGGTGAACTCACCGCGCTGGCCACCACCACGGTGCCAACCATGCCAAAGAGCTGATGGGGCACGCAGTAATACGGATACACCCCGGGGGTCATAAAGCGGGTCGAACAGGACTGATTCGCCGACAACAAGGTGCCACCGCAGAACGGCTCGACATTGGTCAGGAAGCCCGTGGACGTGTGGGAACTAAGATCCCGGTTCGTCCAGATGACCAAGCTGCCAGCCGTGACCGTAATGGTTTGGGGGCTGAACGCGGTGTTCTGCATGAGGACCAGGTTGGTCGTGGCGAAGTTCGTGACCACGATGTTCACCGGGGCTGACGTTGCGGCAAGGCCGAGATTATCGTAGGCCACTGCGGTCAACACGTTCGTGCCGGCGAGCAGGCTGCTTGCGATTGTCGAGTAGGGTGAGGATGTGTCGACACCGGAGAACTGTCCGTTGACATAGAACTCAACCTTGGCCACGCCGCCAATGGTGTCCTCAGCGCTGGCGGCCATCGCTACTAGGAAGGCATTGGTGAGTCGCACGTTGTTGGTCGGGCCTGTAAGCGCTGTCACCGGGGGCAGGTTCGCCGTGGTGACGGTGACCGTGCCGGTTTGCTCGGCGCGGATGGCCAGTGGGTTGAGGGTGTTGAACAAGTGGTTGGAACAGAAGTAATGGTAAAAGCCGGCATTGGTGAACGTGAACGTGTAGCTGGCATTCGCGGCGAGGTTCCCACTGTAGAAAAGGCGCTGGCCGGCCGAAGTGTTGGTCGTGCCTTCCATGATGTCGTGGACGGTCATCGACCCGTTGACCCACTGCACCCTGTCGGAGGGGTTGATGAGCAGATTGGTCGGAGTGAAGAAAAAGTTCTGAATGCGGATGGTGTAAGTTGCCCCCCGGGCCGCAAATTCGAGGAAAACTCCGGCAAGCAAGGCAAGGAACAGCAAGCGTACGTACGTCTTCATAGGACCAATGTTTGTGGTGAGAGGTACCAAAGTGTCCCAAAGTTCCGGGGATTTTCAATCCCGGAGCGGAAGGCCTCGGCGTCGCTTGAAGTTCCACTCACCTCGAAATCCGAAGCTCGAAATCCGAAATCCGAGAGAAATCGAAGCTCGAATGCCGAAACAATGTCCGCCCGAACTGACATTGAGTTAGCCCGTGCCGACCCGCATTTCGGATTTGGGAACTCGGGCTTCTTTCGGATTTCGGGGAATCGGATTTCGGTTTTCAGATTACCACTCGCCGAATTGCGCCGCCGGCGGAGGCAGGGCGCGGCGTATCTCGTTCAGGCGGTAGCCGAATCCAGGGCCGCGCACGCTCGACCAATCCACGCAACCGCCCCGTCGGACAAACAATCCGGGGTGCACCTGCGCCTCCGGCCGCGACGCCTCGGGGTAAAACTGCATCGCGTTGGTTTCGACCCCCACGATCGTGCCCGCGTGGGCGGCGAGCAGCACGTGAGGAATTTGCGCGAGCATCGGGTTGGTGAGGTCCTGCACCATCAGCGTCATCCCGTGCGTCCTGGCCCAGCAGGCGCTGAGCAAGGCGCCGGTTTGGGTTTTGCAAGTCTTGAGCGCCACGCCCGTCCAGCCCAGTTCGCGACCCAATCGTACCAGCCTCCAATCGTGCGCGCTTTCGTCCAGGAAAAGGGGTTTGCGGGCCGAAACGCTGTGAACGTCGATGCGGTGCTTCTCCAACTCGTAGGGGAACGGCTGCTCGACGTAAAGAACCATCCCGTGCAGGCGCGGATGCTCGTCGCGCAATCGGTCGAGCATCTCGTTTACGTAACCCGGCTCGGTGACGGTGCAATTGAAGTCGGCGGAGAGCCACTCGACTCCGTTTTCCACGGCGATCCGGCCGACCTGTTCCAATCGCCGGTAATCCCACGCGGCGTCATTGCCGCGCAATTTGATCTTGAGGCACTTCAAACCGTCGCGGCGAATCCAATCCTTCAGGAGCACCGGGTAGCCATCCTTCGGCTCCACGCCCGTCAGTTCAGCCCGCTCCAGCAAATCCAGCCCGCCCACCAGGTGCCAGGCGCGCACGCGGCGCGGGGGCTTCGGAACGAGAAAGTCCTTGGGGTATTTCCGGCGAAAGGAAACGCCGCTGGCAGCCACAGGTTGGAGATAAGCGGCCAGGTCGCGATTCATGAACGCCGGGCCATAAGTCGAATAGACCGGCCGCTTGACCAGCCTCCCGAACGCGTCGTGAACGGCCAGGTCGAATGCGGAGCAACAGACCAGCGCCGCGAGCCGCGGCATCGGTTCGGTGGCGCGGACGTTCTTCGAGGCGCGGTTGAAGCGCTTCCAGAGCCGCGTCAACTCGTCCTCCACGAAATCCGCTCCAATTTCCATCGGGTGCCCGCGTCCACCGAAACCGGCCCATGCTTTGGCCAGACGCGTCGTAAAATCCTTCAGTGTGGCGTGCCGCGCTTCATAGGGCAGCGTGCCGGGCCAGACCCATTGCACGCTAAGCGGTGTCTCGCCCCAGCCCTCTGCCAGGCGCCCGCGCCGATCGGCCACGCGCACGCCCGCCCGCGCAATCGTGACCGAAGTCGTCACTTCAGGTCCAAATTTCAACGGAACGCGAGTCCGTACCGCGATAAAATGAAGTTGCGTCCCGACGACGCGAATGTCCGTGGATTTGCTCATGAACGGCGGCATTTCAAGCCCGGCACAGCCTCCATTGCAAGTGTGGCGCGCCCGCTGGACCGCCGGCTTCCAGCCGGCGAGTCGCTTCGGCCGGCGGGCTGAGACACGTCGACAGGATGCGGAGCGTCCCTTGTTTCTCGACCTGGATGTGTGTGCATCAACTGGTTGCAGTTTGTTCTGCCGAGCTTTGCCAGCAAATCTGCCAGTCGAAAGACTATTCCGGCAATAATTCAGCGTGGCTTGGGAACAACTCGCCCACTACCCGCTAACTGGCTCGGAACTCTTCGCCTTAGCCTCATAGCCAACGAAAAACTATGAAGCAAAGGTTCAGACTGTATCGACGGGCCGCAAGCGGCCGTTTCTACGCGCAAGACAACCTGACGGGAAAGCAGGAAAGTTTGAAGACTTCTGTTCGCACGGAAGCCTTGCGGTTCCTTAACGCCAAGAACGAAGCGGAGTATCAGCCGGCCTTTAACGCGCAACTCGCCTTGACGTATCTTGCTGCCGGCGACAAGTCCATCGCCGGAAGAACGTGGCAAATGGTGATGGATGCCTTGCTGAAAGCGCATGAGAAGTCCCCGGCGAGCACGCGCGAACGTTCCGAGCGCGCTCACAAGGAAAAGCCGCTCGATGGCTTGCGGGCGTTGCCTCTGCTCCAGACGCGGCGAGAACACTTGTTAGCAGCGATGGCGGAGGGCACCGTTTCCACCACTAAATTCCTCCGCCGCCTCCACAGCTTCGCTCTCACGCTGGGCTGGCTTCCTTGGCCGATTCTCGGTCACCGGCAATGGCCGCGCATCCGCCACAAAACAAAGCGCGGCATCACTTGGGAGGAGCACCAAAGGCTTTTGGAACGGGAACGCGAGCCGGAGCGCAAAGCCTTTCTCGAATTGCTCTGGCATGTCGGTGCGGCGCAAATCGACTTGGTTTCACTCACGGCCGAAGACATCAATTGGCCAGACCGGACCATCAGTTATTTCCGCCGAAAGAATGGGTCGCTGGCGATTCTTCGTTTCGGTGATGACGTGGCGGAGATTCTACGAAGGCTTCCGACAACTGGTCCGTTGTTCCCCAACTGGTCGAAGGTCGGTTCCCAAGATCGCGCAGCTCGCTTCAACAAGCGGTGCAAGTCCCTCGGCATCTCTGGCGTGAGCCTCCATTCCTACCGTTATGCTTGGGCCGAGCGCGCGCGCACCGCGGGGTATCCTGAGCGGTATGCGCAAGAAGCGCTGGGCCACAAAAGCGCCGCAGTTCATCGTGCGTATGCGAGGAAAGCGCGTGTTGAGTTGCCGCCTCTGGAAGACTACGAGAAGCTGGCCACAGAGGGAAAAGTGATCGCGCTAACTCCGCCGACACCTGCGCCGTCTGCGGCCGGCGATACTGATCGCGACGCGTGCGCCGCGCAGTAGGGACTCAATAAGCCTTTCCCAGTTAGTACTGGTATTTTTGCAATCGCTCCTTCGCCCGGCGCCACTCCGACAGGAGACCTTGTGTGGGCAGGAGTAGCTCACCTTTAGAAGCATAGCCAGAACGCCCTCGCATGCCCGGCGACGCCCAATCATTGGTCCGGCGTGATGGACAGTTTCCCGCTTTCCATAGGACACAAGTAGAAGCCGGTGACAGAGTTCGATTTCTGAAGCGCGACGCCCCATAGTTTGTATTTGGCGCGAGTCCCAGCAGGTGTGAATGTGCCGCTGAAGAGGCCCGTAGTCGGATAAATCATTCCGTCCTTGAGCTTGGCTGGACCAGGCGAGTTCACCTTGTTGTTCGGAAGCAGCATCACTCGGCTGGTCAGAGAAAGACAGGCGCCGGCCAATGCAAGCAGGCCGTCGGACATGTCGAGAACTCGCTCTCCGCGGCCGGGTTTTTCGTAGCGCCAGCCTGACAGGTTAGTTTCGACCGTGAAGCCAGCCGGGTAGTATCTGCCGGTAGCAGAAGGCGCCTTAGCCCAGTGAATCCGTCCGCGCAGGTCGTCCTCTGGGTGATTCCGAAAGGCTACCCAGCCGAGAAGAAACTCCCGGCCAGCAACATGCAGCGGCCAATCCCCGCGCTTGGAGACAACGCTTCGTTGACTCACAACCGCACCGTCGGCGAGTCGAGCCGTGAGGCTAAGGAGGCCGTTGCTGTGGACCAGAAGAGTGCCGATAGAACAACCCTCAGGCGAATCATCTCCACCAAGTGCACTTGCGATCGCAAGCGTGTATCTTCCCACTTGCGGCGCGGGATTTGTCTTTGATGAGAATTGGGCACGGTCTCCTTCCAACACAGCGATCCAGTTGCTGCTCCTGACCGTTCCTGTGACGAAGTCAGCGTCACTGGCATCCAGCGCCCACGTCACCGACAACGGAGTCAGTCCGGACCGGCCGATCACATTCGTGGCCCAGCCAGCCGCATCAAACCTTCCTCTCATCGAGTACTTCCTTCTATTCAACCAGAGCATCGCGGAATAGCTGCGTCTGGAAGTTGCGGCCAATTTGAAGTACCCTGAAGTTTCCAGGGACACTGCGTTGGTTTCATAGAACAAACCGACGTAGGTGCCGCTCCGAAAGGGCAAGGGACTCGCGCCTTGCTGATCGATCAGGAAGAGTGTTCCTGCGATGGAGAGAGTGCAATGGCGCAAATCCGCGGTGAGGTTGGCGTTTACGGTCATTGTGGCCGATCCGTTGCCAACTCCGCTCGTAGGAGTCACCGTCACCCAACTTGCGCACGGATTGTTCACGGTCCAACCGCAATCGCTGCTGTTGACGGCTATGTTGACCGTCGTAGTTCCACCTCCCGCTGGTGGGTACCAACTCATCGGGTTGAGCGTGAATCTGCCCGGAGCAGGCGGCTGATGGATTGTAAATGGCTGGCCTGCAATCATCAAAGTGCAAGTGCGCGCACTGCAAGTGGCGTTCGATTTAACGCAAACGGACACAGATCCGCCGCCTGCGCCGTTAGCTGGCGTCACCATTACCCAACTGCTGCAAGGATTGCTGACCGTCCAAGCGCAGTCACTAGATGAGGCTGTCACCATCACTTGGCAGCAGTCGGCACCCGACCCAGGTGAGCAAGTGGTCGGAAATATGGTGAAGCTTCCAGTGCTCGCGGCTTGGTTTATAGATAAGCTCTGTCCGCCAATGGATACATTGCAAGAGCGTGGACTGCACGAGAGATTCACGCTGGCGGACACAGTGATCGACCCGTTGCCCGTGCCGCTCATCGGCGTCACGGTCACCCAACTGCTACATGGGTTGGTGACCGTCCAACTGCAATCGCCACTGCTCGCGGTGATGGTCACCGTCGTGGTTCCACCGCCGGCCAGCGTGCTCCAATTCGTCGCATTAATCGTGAATGTGCCTGAACTGGCCGCTTGATTGATTGTGAAAAGCCGGCCCGCGATAGTCAGGTTAGTACAACTGCGAGAACTGCACGTGGGGTTACTACTCACCGACACACTCACCGATCCGTTGCCCGTGCCGCTCATCGGCGTCAGCGTTACCCAACTGCTGCATGGGTTGGTGACCGTCCAAGAACAACCATTGCTGGCCATGACAGCCACGGTCGTAGCACCCAGTCCTGCAGCCGGACTCCAATTAGCCGGATTGATGGACGTGCTGCATACGCCGGGTCCGACAGTTATCGTTCCAACACTGCGAGCTACATTGTTTGAGGGATTCGGATCTGACAGAGTCGAGTAGATTCCCGGGCCAACGCGAACAAAAACGTAGTACTCGCCCGAAGCGTCTGGCGGAATAACTACGGGAGGAGGCGCAGATACGGAATAGGTTACGTCACTCACGGGATATAACAGATTGAAACGATAGTCGTAGTTAAAACTCCCGATTGGCCTGTCATCCGAGTCTCCAAAGACTGTGTTGCGCGACAAATAGAACTCCGAAAGCACTGAATTCAGAGCACTCGGACCGGTATACCGGATCTTCCATGAAATATTCGTGGAACTCCTTCCCGGAGAAATGGGGTTGGGCAAGAGTCTGATCAACTCAAGAGCCTCCAGATTTGCCTGAGCTAGAACTGTGGCTGAGCTGCCGAGCGACGCAAGGATAACGCACACAAGATTGATTTTGATTTTCATATGACTTCCTTTTATTGAATCGTGAGTGGTTCTGCTATTTCTGAGGCCTGGAGGAGCGGCCTCAGCGCTGACGGTGCGGATAATTTTGCAGCTGCGGTATTGGTTCCGGTTCCCACCGATTAGCCTGCGCGCGTGTGGAGGTTACTGCGCAGACCCGCTTTGCATCTTGCGGTGCCTTCGCCTTCTTCTCGCTCTCTCCAACTCGCTGTGGGGGGAAGTGATACAGGAGACACTTCGACCAGGCACCGAGGTAAGTCCGCTCTTTCAGGGGGTTCAATTCACGAAGTCGGAATGAATTCGACCAAAGAATCTCTGGATTCCGAAGGTCCACAAGAGCCACGAAGGAATCCAGATAGGAGACACTGTGAGCCGTGTGCACCATTGTTCCAAGACTGAGGATTCCAGTGAGCAGGCCGGAAGCAATATCCTGACCAATCTGTTTGCCCTTAGAGACAACAGTGCCGTTTCCGATTGCGAAGAGAACGAAGTCGGCTTTGGTTCGTTGCGCAATGGTCGTGAGGCTTTCGCGAACGCTCGGATCTCGGCGGAACACCTCGGTCGGAGAGTCACCCTTTTGTTCGACCGCCATGAGCACTCGGCGAAAGATATGTTTCAATGCCTCCTGATATGCCTCGTCCTGAACCGCCTGCTCGGAGACGAAGAAAGGGGAATAGAGTTTATTAATTGCATCCTTATGCTTTGCAGCGACCTCCATTCTCAAGTCAGGGTTCTTGAACGCGCCTATAAATGGGGTGTTTGCGAATTCCACGCGGTATCCCTTTTGCATCAAGTGCGCTGTTGCCGCTCGGAGCATGAAATTTGCGGCGCTCTTCGAATCTTCGATGCAGAAGTAATCATTCGTGCCAATTAGATCCCTCGCGAGGACGACGTCGTTGATGATGCCGAGATTAGATATCTGGGTCGCTACCTGGCCATACGAGGGGCTTGTTCGGACGAAAGCCTTTGTGGGAGCGCATCCTGTTCCTGTAATGCAACAGACAATTATAAGAACTGCAAAGGCAACCTTGGTGATAATTTTAGGTCTCATGGAGTGGTTCTTTCGTTCGTCTTTACTAAATATGTTTATGGCGTTCGGAATGTCGCAGTAGGCTTAATATTGAACTGGTCGTGTGAATCAGGGTAGCCAGACGGCCCTATAGAATCGGCGTGCTGCGTTCGGCGAGTCGTAATCGATGAGCACGTAGGGACTCGCCGGTAGGATCAGATTAGTGAGCGTCTGCCAGGCATTGGTCGGCCCAATGGTGGGCAGGTATTCGATTCGATATTGCGCGCCAACTGTGCCGCTGAGCGTTATACCAGAAAAATGGTGGATATCCAACTGGGCTGGCTCGACAGGTCCAAACTGCCGCTGTATGTTCGAAATGCGCAGCTCGTCGATCCGGTTGTTAGAGCCGGCGACGTGGCTCCCAGCCCGCACAAGCACGCTGCCGCCATACCCCGGAGATGGACCACGCCCATTGGCGTCCATGCCAACTAGCTGCCCGCTAATGTAGAGCCGGGCGCCAAGCGCACTCCACGTTACCGCCACGTGCGTCCACGTGTTCAGGAGCACTCGATTGTTGCCCGAGTTCATGTTGAACCCAAAGTCATGCGCATTTGCTTGAAGCTGGCCGTTCGGGTCCAACACCATGTGGAAGGTGTACCCAGCACAAGCGCCGAAGAATGGCGCTTGCGTCACCAGACTCGATCCGCCGCCGCGGGAGGTGGGATACACCCAGAACTCCAGCGTGCCTGCGGCTTGGCCAAGCAATTGGCCCCCGGGATAGGTGACGTATGTAGCGGACCCATCCGGCTCGCCGGTCGGTGGACTCAATGTGAAAGCCTGCCCGAAACCCGGTTGGCCGGCGCCGTACGCGAAGTTGGGCGATGCGGCTGGTGCCTGTGTCCCGCAGCCAGGCACGCTCCGGTAGGCAGCGACTGTACCAACAGTGCTCCCATCAAAATGATCGAGAACGACGGTGTTGGCGTCCGGCGTGTAAGGGGCGGTGGGTTGGGCTGCCACGCGGCTCGCGAGTGCTACGAATGCGAGTAACGCGAGCGAGTTCCTGGCATTCGGATTGATGTTGGATTGATTCATGTGTTGCTCCATTCTTTAAGTGTGGTGCTTACTGATAAAGTTCTCGACCCTGATTCGTCGATTGCGCGCTTATGTGTATTGCATTGAGTGTCTGGGGGGCACTTGTGCTTCGCCTAGGCGCGCAATCGTCGCGAGGGCAATGCAGCGAGGCGCAAGCCTGTGTCGATCAGGCGAGATAGGACGAAGGGTTTAAGGCGCGCGTTCGTGTTCATACGTTTGTTGCCGTTCATTTTGCTGCCAGTTTGCCGTTCAATGAGGTTTACGGGATTTCTGTCGTGAGGTGGCAAATTCGGTACATTCAAGAATCCATTGGCGTAAAAGGTTCGAGGACAACTCGTTGTGCTTCCAGCCGAGAGTCCAACCGAATCATTTTTCCGACGCCCGCGAGTCGAAGTGCCACGGTAGCGCAGAGTGTCGCAGCTCAGCTTTCTAGTCTTCAAAACTCCGTCGAAGGCCACTACGATTGCTCCATGGCTACCGATGACAGAGAGAGAGGTGACGGCATGGTGCCATCGCCAGTGTTCGCGACGACGCATTGGAGCGTGGTTTTGACCACTCGTGAACAGGGATCACTCGCGGCTGATGCAGCACTGGAGAAGCTGTGCCGTCTTTACTGGTATCCGATTTACGCTTACGTAAGGCGCAAGGGCCGGCGCGTCGAGGAAGCGCAGGATTTAACGCAGGAATTCTTCACCAAAGTTTTGGAGAAGAAGTACCTTTCGCGGGCCGATCCCAGCCGTGGCAAATTCCGCACCTTCCTGTTGGCCTGCTTAACGAGCTTTCTCAACGACGAATGGGATAAAGCACAATGCACAAAGCGCGGTGGTGGCTGCACAATCATTTCGCGCGATGATGTAAGTTGGGCGGAGGAGAATTACCGGACTGAAGCGGTGGAAACGTTGACGCCTGAGAAGCTCTACCAGCAACGTTGCATCACGGTGCTGCTAAACCAGGCGCTCGAGAATCTCGAAAATGCCTGTCGTGCAGACGGCCAGCAACGATTCTTTGACGAACTGAAGATTTACCTGATGGATGAAGAGGGGCCATCGCAGGAGGAGGCGGCGACGCGTTTGGAAATCACGATATACGCTCTGAGGAGCAGGTTGAAACGGCTCCGCAAGGACTTTCGTGATTTGGTGCGGACCGAAGTTGCGAACACTGTGGCCCATCCCGAAGATGTCCAAGCCGAACTGCGCGAGATGTTCGCGGCATGGAGTTGACTGCACCAGCCCACGGAGAGTGCTCCTTGCCAGCTGATGCGCGACCGTGCCACTTTTCCTGTAATTCACCGTAGAAGCATTAGGATGCGATGTTAATGAAGCCCGGAGAGACCTGTCCCCGCTGCGGAACGGTGGTACCTGCCATCGCACGGTCCGGTCTCTGTCCGCGGTGCTTGCTGGGAGAGGTGATCGCCCCTGATCCAGAGCCAACTTCTCCCCGGCGATTGGGGCAGTACGAATTGTTGGACAAGATCGGTCAGGGGGCGATGGGCTCTGTCTGGCGGGCGCGGGATGCTAGGCTTCGCCGCGAGGTTGCGCTAAAGCTCATACTAGCCGGACACTTCGCCAGCGACGCCGAACGGCAACGATTCAATTCAGAAGCGCAAGCCGCGGCCAAGTTGGATCATCCGAACATCGTCCCGATTTACGAAGTCAGCGAGTACGAAGGCCGGCCCTTCTTTACTATGAAGCTGGCCAAGGGGGGCAATCTGGCTGATCGACTCGCGTCTTATCTGGGCACGGCAAATGAACCCGCTACCAGCCCGGGAGAATCACTCACGGTGGCGTGCGGCGCTGCTTCACTCGTCACCAAGGTTGCGCGCGCGGTGCATCACGCTCATCAGCGTGGCGTGCTTCACCGGGATCTGAAGCCGGGTAACATCCTACTCGACGAGAATGGAGAGCCGCTTGTGGCAGACTTCGGACTGGCCAGAGACACCGAGAACGGCGTCCGTCTGACGGTCTCCGGAGCGATGCTTGGTACGCCGGCTTACATGGCGCCGGAACTGGCGGCAGGAAACACAAAACAGATTACAATCGCTGCCGACATCTACAGCCTCGGCGCGGTGCTTTACGAAGTCCTTACAGGTCGACCGCCCTTCGTCGCCGCAACTCCGGTGGAGGTTTTGCGCAAAGTCATCGATGAGGAACCCAAGCGTCCCAGCACTATCAACGCGCGGGTGGATCGTGACATCGAGACCGTCTGCCGTAAGTGCCTGGAGAAGGAGCCGGCCAAACGTTACGGCTCGGCTGACGCGCTTGCAGACGATTTGGAACGTTGGCTGAGGGGCGAACCGATTCTGGCGCGGCCCGTCGGAATGGCGGAAAGGACCTGGCGCTGGTGTAAGCGCAAACCGGCGTTGGCGGCGCTGATTGCAGTTTCAGCATTGGCGCTAGGAGGATTGATCGCGGGGGCGCAAGCTGTTTCGGCGAATCGGCTTCAGCGTGAGCGGGCAGCACGCGCTACGGAACGCGCGCAACAGGCGGCCGAATACGGGCGCCAAAGCGGGTTAAGAAGCGCTAACAATGCGGTCCTCAGCGCGCATGGGGTAGGGTGGTCCACACAAGTTTGGCACAACGCGGTCACGAGCGGATTGCCGGTCAACGCGGAGTTGAAAACCGAGGCGGCGAGAGCCTTTTGCGGTCCGGATGCGCGGCTGGTTCACCAATTCATTGGCAGTTCAGTTTTCTCAGCAGCGTTCGCTTCAAACGGTCAGCTTCTGGTCGGCGGTGATGGGCGAACCAATGCGGTTCTGATTGCTCCTGACGGCACGGCGACGTCGCTCCCTGTCACCTGCATCGGGCCGGTTTGTTGGTCCCCTGATGGGGCCGCGCTGCAACTAGTCGAGACGAACAACAGCTTGGCCATTCTCGACATGCGGACGGGAGGCGTGAGGCGCGCGGTTCCTTTGGTGGCGGAAGAACGTGTGGCGGGGAATCCGCCGGTGCTGGCGATAGCACCGGACGCGAGGCGCCTGGCGGCGGTGCTCAGTAACGAGTTTACCCACTTGTCGCGGGTTGCCGAATGGGACGCACCGTCTGGAGCGTTCATTGGCGAGGCGCCTGAAATGGGAACATCCCTAGCGTTCAGCCCCGACGGATCGCTCCTCGCCGTCGGGCGCAAGAATGGGTCCGTTGAGATCTATTCCTCTGAAATGAAGTTGATTTCGACACTCTCCGGTGCGCGACGCGGTGAAGTTTTAGCGCTGACTTTTGGACGCGATCCGTTGCTGCGGCTCGACGGGCGAGTGGCCAGTCATTATCCGGTCCTCGCCAGCGGGCACAGAGGCGGGGCCTTGGTGATCTGGGACCTGGTTGTCGGTCAGCCGCGCGCAGTGTGTCGGGGGTCGCCTTACGATGTGGCAGTGGTGGCGTTCGATCCATCGGGTTCAGTTCTTGCGTCGGCTGGGAGAGAAGGTTGTCGCGTGTGGTCTTTCAACGGAAGGCTTTTGCTGAAACTCAGCGGTTATGGCGGTAGCGATCCAGCGTCGGCACTGGCTTTTGACAACAATGGCCGCCTGGCCTGGGCCGTTGGCGGCGGATTTTATGAGGCGGCACTCGGCATCTGGCGGATGGAATGGAACAGGGGAATTCATCAGTTCGACGTGTCTTCCACTCCCCGCCGGATTTGGTTTTCTCCTGACGGCGAATTCCTAGCCGCACTGTCGGACGACTGGACTCTGGCCATTTGGAACGTCAGCGAGGATCGGTTGTTGTGGCTTGTTGAGGTGCCAATGGGAGACACAGCGGACAACGCAGGCGGCGTTTTTGATGCAAACGGCCGGCAATTCTCGTTCGCGGCCGGCCGGGATGGATGCACGATCGATCTCGAAACGGGCAGCTTCGTGAACCGGTGGACGCTCAATCCCGGGGTCTGCGACTATCTCCAGTATGATGACAGTGGCAGGCTGCTGTTGCTACGGCGCGAGAAATTTCCAAGCCAGGCCCGCATGCGGCGATGGCGTTTGTGGGAACTGCCTCTCGGGGCGGAACCTGCGCTCCTGCACGAGCAGACTGATGATACTTGGGGATCATTTCTCACGCTCCTGCCGCCCGGGGCAACGCATTTCATTGTGGCCAATCGTGGTTCGCCGAGCCCGGCGTCTCCTAAAACGATTCGCGTTTATGACGTGACGAACGGGAACGAACTGAAAGCCTTCACGGCGTTATGCCCCGGCGATACCGTGGTCATGGCGGATCCAACGGGGTCGCACTTCTGCTTTCTCACGAACGGTGGCGGTGCCTGCAGTCTCGTCCAGCTCACTGATCAGCAGCCGGTTGGAACATTGGACAGCTATTATATCGGGCCTCATGGTGAGCACTGCGCGAAGAGGGTGGGCGCAGGCTTTGTCATCCGCGGGCGAAGCCCGACGTTGGATGGCGTCGTGCTAGGCGGCGATTGGATCGCAGTGCATCACTGTGAATTCTCCTCGAATGGATATCGTCTGGCATGGCCTACCGAGCAAGGAGTGCTCGTGGTCGAAATAGACGACGTGAACATGCGGTTGGAGCAGTTAGAGGGCAAGAAGTTAGGGAAACTGACAGATGATTGGGAGTCATATTCGTCCGAACGACGAGTGGATGCCCAGAGGAGTTCGAGAAGCTCGACGCTGAGAGAGAGGTGATCCATCTATCTGCACGGACACCCTTGCGGCCAGCGACACTCGCAAAGTCGCGAGCGCAGCTCTGTAGGCGTTCCTCAAAATCTGACAGCCAGGGCGCTCGACCCTGTAGGCTACAGTTCGTCAGATCCGATCGACGCCGATCCGAGCTTGTTCAAACTTTGTCGGGACTTTATGGTGGGCTGTTAGCCAGTGATCCGCCTTTTTGGGGAATCTCACCTTCATTCCTCAGCAACTCATAGGTCACATAATAATATCCGCCGGGGACCACCTTTGTGTGGACAATCCTTACCAAAGTGCCTGGAGGGAGAGCTCCAATACGATTCTTGAGAAACCACTCTCGGATGAGAGGCCAAGACCATTCTGATTTTGGATATTCCGCGTACACATTCACAAATGCTGTGGTTACCGCGATAGACTCACCGCTCTTTGCGGCGGGAATCCCTGCGACAGATTTTCCGTTGACCAAGTCAAACTGGCGATTGCGCATCTCTCCAGCCTCCTCTTCGCCGTAAGGTACAACTCCCCTCAATGGGGGCGTGCGGATTTCGTCGATAGCGCCTTGAATTCTTGAGTAGCTGTCAAGGACAGCTTTCCTTCGCTGGTTTTCCGTTGCAAGTTCTTGCAGGCGCCGGTCTGCGTCGCGTTTTGCGTCACTCATGGCACGGGCGGAGCCGGCTAGTTGTTGGGCCAGTTCCGTCTTGGCTTGTTCTAGATTCGCAATGCGTTCTGTTAGCTTCCCAACTTCGCCGTTAGCCTTAGCTAACTCTCGTAATCCTCCGTCTTTTTCGCTCCTGGCCGACAGTAATTGGCTTTCCAGTGACCCTTTGGATTCCCGAAGTTCACCAATTTGTTCCTCTGACTTTCTCTGGCGATCCGCCAGTTTGTCGAAAGCAACGTTGGCTTTTTCAAGTTCCCGAGCCATCACAGCTTTCTCGAGTTTCAGTGATTCTAGTTTGCGCTCGGTGTCAGATTGCGCACTAAGAGCACGCCGATTTTCATCTACAAGCTTGTTCCTTTCTGCTTCAGCCTTTCTGAGACTCTCTTCTGCTGCCTGACGAAATTCCCTCTCAGTAGCGATTCGTTGGCTGCTCAAGACCTGGTTCGCACCCCAACCACAGGCTGCTGCGCTAACCGCAACCGTGGCGTAGAGTATTGGTGGTGAGTTTTGGATTCTATCAATCAATGAGTTTTTCATAACTGTTTAGGTTTCAAGACGTTTGGATGTGTTCAAATGAAGACTTCTGTCCAAGTTTGCTCAGTTGTCCGACAGGCAGCGGAGTTCGTCGCGCCGCCTTGTAGAACGCTCCGATGGGCAGGCACGAAGGGAAAAACGGCTGCGCTCCAACGTTTAGAAAACGACAGAGATCAGTTGGTCCGGCTTGGTGCGGTGGCCAGACCGGGTGACTTTGGGTTCCCCGGTGGGGCGGCCCAACTACCGCGACTGTCGCCCACGACTGTCGAGTCACCGGTCGATTCATAATGAATTAGACTTGGGTAGTCGGAATCCTCTTGGGAAGGATCATCAGCGGCTCGGCCAGCCCGATTAATCCCGCCGTTTTGCGGGGATCCATAGTGGTTACGATGAGCACGTCCGGTGTCTTGCCTGGCTCAGGCTGTTTGTGCCGGAACACCACCGAGAAGAGTCGCGTAATCGATTTGTCCACGCTACGCCCGAGGAGCCGCATCAACTCTGCAGTAGGATTCAGAATTTCCAGTGGCCGCCAATATCCGCCCTCGTATTCTTTCGCGATTTGTTCCGCAGTCGGTGTGCCAGGGCCTCCCTGCACGATCTTGGCGGCGACCGCGGGATTGTTCTGAAGAGCTGTTTTGAAAGACAGTTCAGCGTTAGGACTGAGTTCCTGCCGGGGGGCATTGTAAACGGCATCTGCCTTCGTCTTTTCGTAAAGGCGCTGAATGGAATCAACTTCCGCAGCGTTCAGCGATGCGCGCAATGTGGATGGAAGGTCCACAAGCGTGCGGCCAACTGCACGTGCGACCCGGATCGGTAGTAATAGAGGATAGAAAACGTAATCCAGCGCTGTGGGCTTCTTGTACAAGGTATCCAACGGTGCCACCGCCTGCGCGCCAGGAGTAGCGATGACGTTCGGGGCAAATCGTTCATGCACGGGCGCGCTCTTTTCTACTTTCAATTGGCTGAACGGCACCGCTTTCAACGAATCGATGAAGTTGGCCACGAGGTTAACCACTGTCCCGCCCACTGTGATCACGACAGGCTTCCCGATGGTTGCGGCAAGGCTCGACATGCCGCCAACCAGTTCCTTGACGTCGAGGTTGTTGGCGGCCGTCAGACCAGTCGAAATCAGCACCGGATTGGCCTTGCTGCTCAATCTCAGGAACGGGCCTGCCCCCAATGTGCTGAGAGCGACCAGCGCTCCGGTCGATTCCACGATCATACGGCGACGCGAGATTCCCGTTTTTGTGATGCGCGACTCGTTGTTAGCATTCATTTGCTCGGTCCTTTGGTTGTTTTTCAGTTGTGCGCTTGCAGCGACTCCGCAAGGAGCCAACATTTACGGCTCGTGCAGAACATGCACCGAATGTTCAAAAGGCAAAGGAAAACAGCTGCGCTTCCACGTTTACAAGAGCGTCCAAGCTACCTAGCCTCGCAAGGAACAATTCACGTTTCGAATGGGAATGAGAGCAAAACTTGATACTGAATGGAGCGGATATCGGGCCGGGCTCGCACGTGTGCTTGACAGACGCACGGTGAGTTTGGAAAGGCTGTTCGCGTTCTTCGAGATAGCCAACGAAGGGGGTCCTGCAAAGGCAGCACGCGGCAGTGAAATCAAAAAGAAAGAGTTCCAAAGAAAAATTAGAGAACTTAATGACCATTTCGGCGTAGATCTTATAGCTGATGGCGGAGCTGAATGGCGCCTGACCCGGCATGGAAAGAATTTGTTTGAGATCATCAAGCCGTTTGCTCTTGCCATGGTGCAATTTAACGATGACTGCGCCCATGATTTTCATGTCAGCATAGGCGCCGGGGATAGAATTATGCAGTGGTTCTTGATCCCACGCCTGAAGGCGCTGCAGGATGACCTGCTCGATCACAAATTTGAGCTGTTTAATTTGTCTTCGGATGAAATTCACGCGCGGATTGCGAACTCGACCCTAGATTTTGGCATTGTTCGCGCGAGTGAAGTCAGGGGAGTCAGGGGACCTTGCTCTCACGAGGTGGCGTTTACGCTGAACTACGCGATTTTCGTCAAAGCGACCGTCGCAGTGAAGAAAGATGCACAATGGGTCCTGCAGAAGGCACCGCTGGCCGTTGTTTCGAAATATCAAAGTGAGCTCCGTGAAGCGTCCAACGAGAGGCTTAATGTCAAATTACTTTGTTCGACATTCCCGCAGGCTTGGCGCGCGGTTGCATCTGGGTATGCGGCAATCCTGCCTGTCTCAGCTTTTCAGGAACAAGAACGATCGGACATCATCAGTTTGGAGCTTCCTTTTGAAATGCGAGGGTTAGAACGGGAAAAGTCGTTTTCGTTAATTTGGGGCCGATCTTTGAAACGTCGGAAGGACTTCTCAAAAGTATTGGAAGCTTTGAAATGCCATCTGTGCAAACCAGCCCCCAAACCACACGAGACCTCTGGCCACGAAGCGCGGGAAGCCCTACAAAAGGAAAAGGTCAGGTGAAGGCTCCACCTTGGCTCAGATTCCTCCCGCACGTGTTGCCAACGCCGCAATGATTGCACGCCTCGAACATTTGAACCGATATGTCGGACGGGATACCAGCATATCCGAAAAGCGATAATTGAATTCCTTCGTCTTTCGATCTCCTTCGCGGCCAGGAGTCAGTGACGGAAATGGACGCCACAATTGTCGACAGAGACGATCAACTGGTCGGGTAAGGAAGCGACGTTGCCGCCACTCCCTCCCCTCAGAACCGGACGTGAGACTTGTCGCCTCATCAGGCTCAAGCCGAGACAAAGCCCCGCGTGAGCGGAGCCTGCATCACGACCGTTTAATCCCAGCTTGCTGGCACTGGCCCCAGTCAATCTGGTCCCAATGTGACGCGTGGTCTGAGGATGCACACATGGAATAATCCACGTTCATTTGCTTTTCCTCTGGTTGAAGGTTCTACAGGTTTTCTCGTAATGAACGCCCCTGCTGGAAGTCAGCCCGCTTGCGCGGCGGAGTGATGTTGTAACTACTATCCGCCCCATTGCAGGACGGCGTTGGCTTTCTCCAGCGTTCCGTTGCCCCACACCTTGTCAGCCTTCCTTGCGGTTAGCCTTCCTCCGAAGAGGAAAGATGTCGGGTTTACCATGTTCCGCTCCCAAACAATGCGTGATGATTTAGCCCCTATCTCTTCACCGGCAGTCTCGTGTCCGTGTTGCGTCATACTGAAAGCCGCAACCTGACTGCGTGCCGTTTTGGCCGGAGCCTGTCAGCGTCTTTGGCTCCTTACATTTGACGATATTTATGACAGTTCATTTCTCTTGGGCTTGTCATCGAGTCTAGCTAGCTAGCTTAGCTAGCCCTCAGACCGCCTCAACGCTGGAAGCCTCCGAAGCTTCCTCACCGTCGCCTCCTCACTGCAATGGTGGAGGTACATTGTCTCGGCAGCTCCCAACCCGACCGTTGCCAGTCACGCTGGTGCCGATAGACCCTGCGGACGGAACCGCAGGTTTGTTCACGAAGTATCCATGACAAACAATTGTTCAAGCAGCCTCATGTCGCATTCAGCAAAAAAGTCAGCAAAGGGGCCCGGGTCCCCCGCCCAGTTCACGGTCGTCGCAGCCGGAAGAATTCGTTCCCAGCCGGACTTGTCAACGCGATGGTTTTTTGGTTCCCGACAACTACTGGGACAGTGCCGACCGTGGACCAGTCAGCGCCAGGTGGCCCCAGATTCACTCTTGACTCCAACACGTAGCCATCGGCCAAGGCCGGCCACGAGATCACCACACTGTTAGTGGCCTTGCGAATGCTCAGTGAGGGTCGGATCACCGACCACGAGTCGGACGCCGCGCCGATGCCGGAATTGCCGGCGAGATCGTTGATGCCTGAACCGTTTACTGACAAGACATACGCCGCTGGCGCGGCGGTGAACGCCGCCAAGCCATTGACCCTATAGGTGGAACCGGACACCGCGCTGGCCGTGACTCCGCTGTTTAGCGCCACGGAGACGCCATTGGAGGTGAGGCTCAAGTCCGCAAACCCGAAGGTGGAGAGGTCGATCGGCTCGGAGAAAACGACGTCCACATTGGTCACGGCCGAGAAGCGCGGATCGGGTGTGACGTCCACGACGTCAACAGTTGTCGGCGCGCTTCGGTCGATCAAGTAAATGTCGCCACTGGTGAAGTTGGCGTTGAGACTGTTGTTTGCCGTGTCCTGGATGGTCGCGACTGCAGCCAACACATCCAGCCGGAGCCGGCCACTGCCGGAGCCAGTGTTCGCTGTGACGTCAATGTTCGTACCGGCGCCGGAGTTAACTGACGTGAGCGATTCGCCTGCGAGAGTGCCATCCAAGTCGACAAGTGTGAAATCGTTCGTCGAGACGTTTGTGACCTGTTCAGAAAAGGTGACGCGCCAGGTGACGCTATTGCTCCTGGTGAGCTGTCCTGCAGGATTGAGGCGAGCAATCGAAGTGACTGTGGGCGGATCTGTATCCAGGCCAGTGATTGAAAACGTGCCGGGCAATCGGGCCACATTATTAGCAGGCACATTATCCACAAGCGTGCCGGGGGCGTAGCTGAGACGATAGAAAACGTAAAAGCTGCCGGTGAGTCCAGCCGGGACGCGATAAGCTGCGTTGGTGGCGGGGATGCCGAGAGTTATTGTGTTGTTAAAGCCGACCACAGGCGGAGAGAAAGTGAAATCCCGCCGATTCTGGACCCAGAAGGTGTCGTCTGCGTCGCCAAACACATCATTGCGGGAGAAATAGAAGTCAGTGAGGACCGTCATGAAGGAGACCGATTGAGGCCCGTTGTATCGATAACTCCACGAAAGGTTGGTCGGCGCCGAGCCGCTGGGCGTCGGGTTGGGAAGCAGGGAGTTGAAAGTGGTAGCCTGCAGGTCAGCTTGGGCGTAACTGCCCGACGGCGTCAGGAGAATGCAGAAGCAGCAAACTGTGACGCAGACGGTAAGGCCAAAACCGGGATTGAGTCCCAAGAGAAGCCCGGATGAACTGTGAGTTTTCATGTGAATAGAGTTGTTAACGTTGCACGGATGTTCGTTTCGTTCGAGACTGCGGATGGCGGATTTCCACTCGGAACCGCCAAACGCCTGCCGCACTCGCGGAAGGCTTGACCGCGCCTTGGGACGGCCCGCACATTCCATGGCTTGACGGAGCATGCAATCATCGCTTTCCCACCAATCGCAGGGGACGAAGCGGATCTTTCAATTATCCGACGAGCACACAAAGTTTTTTGAAAGACTTCGTTCCGGGAATGCGATTAGCCTTATGATATGCGACATCCTCAGCCCAACCAGTCCACAGAGGCGGCTCACAGTCCCAATCTCAAGACCCGGCGCAGTCTCTTGTCCCGGCTGCGGGATGGCCCGAAGGGGGACAGCTGGGAAGTCTTTTTCGAGACCTACTGGCGGCTGATCTACACCGTAGCCCGTAAGCAGGGCCTGGAGGAGGCGGAGGCCGAAGATGTCGTCCAAGACACCGTGGTCGCGGTGACGCAGGCCATTGCCCGTTTTAGATCGCGTGGCCCTGGCTCATTCAAGGGCTGGCTGCTGACAATTACCCGCCGAAAAGTCGCTGACTGTTTTCGCCAAAGGTTGCCAGTGGTCACTCCCGCAACTGGGACGAACGGGTCACGTATGACCACCTTTCTTTCGAGTCAGGCCGACCCGGAGTCCGGATGGGATCGGCTGTGGGAGGAGGAGTGGCAGCGTAACATCCTCGCAGTGGCGCTGGAGCGGATCAAACAAGACTCAAGGCCGAATCAGTTCGAGATGTTTCGCCGGTACGTCGTACTAAACGAGCCCGCGAAAGCTATTGCCGCCGCTTTCGATGTGCCGGTCAGTCAGGTCTACATGGCTAAGCTTCGCCTTGGCCCCCGATTTCGCCGGGAAGTGCGCCGCTTAAGACGAGCCGAGGACGCGGCAGCCGGCGAATGGGAGCCCGATTCACCATGACTGCGACGCGAAACACTGGCGCCGGTCGATCGGCTCAGGCCGACCGCGATCTGGGCTCGCCGGCAGCCAGAAGTATCAACCTTCAGGCAGTGCGCCGAAAAATGTTCGTGCGTCTGCGCCAAAAACTGGCGAAAGTAAGGCCAACACACTAGGTGAGCAATGCCCGGAGAACTATGTCATGACGACCAGCCAACTCCCTCCGCCGGCCATGCCTGTCATCCCGGATTTTGAACTGCTGCGTTGCATCGGTCGGGGCGGATTCGGTGAGGTCTGGCTGGCGCGCGACATCGCGGGCGATTATCGGGCGGTCAAGATCCTCCGGTTGGATTCTGCCAAGGAAACCGCCACGTCCAAAAAGGATTTCGAGGGATTGTGCAATTACAAGGAAGTCTCTCTAACCCATAGCGGCCTGGCCAAGATCCTTCATGTGGGCCGGGGCAACGGGTTCTTTTATTATGTCATGGAATTGGCCGACGACCGGGTGCCGCAGTCTCCATTCGATCCAGCGACGTACAGTCCACACACCTTGGAAACGGTGGACATCGAGGACGGTAGACCGAGGCAGCCCGAACGGTTGCCGGTCGAATTCTGCCTCCGGATTGGACTGGCGCTCGCTGCGGCAGTGGAACATCTGCACAGCCGAGGATTGCTCCATCGAGACATCAAACCTTCCAACGTTCTTTTTGTGGGCGGATTGCCTCAACTGGCCGACCCGAGCCTCGTGACACCGGCCGCGCAGGCGGCAACGAATGCGGGCACGGTTGGATACGTTCCTCCTCAAGGGCCCAACAGCTACTCGGCGGATCTCTTCGCACTGGGTCGCGTCTTATATGAAATCGGGACCGGATTGGATCGCCTTCAAAGCCCGGAACTGCCGACGGAACTCGAACGGTTGCCAGACTGGCACCGGATTCGCCGATTTTGGGAGGTGGCCGTCCGCGCTTGCGATTTCGATCCCGAACGGCGCTTCGCTTCTGCCACTGAATTGCGCGAAGCCTTGGAACGATTGCAATGGGAGCCGCCGCCGCCCAAGCCACGGGTTTTATTTTTATGGCTGCTGGCTGTCCTGATCGCGATGGTGACAGGGGGCGTGGTGATCTGGCGGCACTTCCGTTCGAGCACACGCGCGTTGCCTAGCGAGCGGATCCTCGATTTGGTGACCAACAAGAAGCCACCCAATCTTCCGCCGCGGCAGAGGATGGTATTGGAATTCAAGATCATCGCAGAGCGGGGATTTGTTTCGGATCTGCAGGATGGCGAGGCCTTGACCAACCAGGCCACCTACGCAGTGCTGGCTCGTCCGCAAACTCCGGGTCACTTCTACGTGGTGCAAATCGATTCGGCCCAGCGGCATGAGACTCTGTTTCCGCACATGGAAACGCACCGCGATTCGTCCGGCACAAATCCTGTGTTGGCAGGCAAAAACCTGCGCATGCCTCCCGACGACAACGAATGGTTTCCCCTGGATAGTGTGGAAGGACGGGAACTGTTTGTCGCGATCCTTTCCGCCGTGCCCTGGCCGGAGCTGGAAGCAGAACTGGCCGAGCCGCGGCCATCCCAACGGCAGATCGAACAGCGGCGTGTCTCCAGTTCAGAAGACACGCCCGAGCAGTTTCGCGGCAAGGACCCGACCGTCCGTCGTGGCCAACGCGCCCCTCATTTGACCACCTACACCAACGAGAACGGACTAGTCGTCATCGAACGGGTGATTCGTCACGTCTCACCGCAAACGCAGCCACAGCGATATTCCGAACCCCATGTCAACCGCTGAAAGCAGAGAAGACGGGCCCTCCCCTAATAGGCCATCTTCGATTCTCACGATGTTCAAATCCATGGTCTTGGTCCGTCCCAGTCATCGCCCCTGGAAGAACTCGATCCTGATTCGCGGCGCGGGTTTCCATCGAGTTTTCGTCCGGACGATTCTGACGATCATGCTCACGACGTTGGTCGCGCATGCCGTGGCCGCCCAGGAACCGCCTCCACTGGACGTTCTCTATCGGGAATTTGAACGGCTCGGCCTGGAACGCAAGTATGCGGAAGGATTAAGTCTGGCCGAATCCATCTTGGCCCGCGAAGAAGCCGAGCATGGGCGGCTACACACCAACACTGCCTACGCGCTCGTCTTGATGGGCAACGCCGCCATGCGCCTGCGCCAATACGATCGGGCAGAAACGGCTTACTCCAATTCTTGGCAGATTCGAGCCACCCTCCTCGGAACAAACCATCCGCTGGTCGGACGCGCGCTGAATAATCTGGGGCAGCTTTATCAAAAGACCCAGCAATGGACCAATGCCGAAGCGGCATTTCGCGCAGCCGGTCTGATCTGGGAGAAAGTGGGCCACGTGGATCCACGGCTGGAGATCGCGACAGCGGAAGGGCTGGGCGAGATCTATCGCAAGACGGGCCGGCCGGCCCGGGCCGAACAGTTCCTGCTTCGTTCTTTGGCCTTGAACGAATCGCGGGGTTCAAACAGCCCCGGAACCCTGAGTGCCGCGTTTGATCTTGGGCAGCTCTACTATGAGTTGGAACGTTTCGGCGCCGCGGAACAGATGTGGCGCCGCGCCCTGGCCCTGCGCGAGAACACTACCCGAACCGATCGCACGGAATTAGCCGTCAATCTTCGTTTCATTGGCAATGCCTGCATGCGCCAGAAACGCCGCCAAGAGGCCAAGGCGCTCTACCTGCGTGCGTTGGGAACGTTTCACGAAGTCCTGCCCGAGAATCACCCGGACACAGCTTACACCTGGTTCGATCTCGGGCAATTGTATGCCGAAGAGGAGGATTACAACAATGCGGAGCGTTGTTTGCAGCGAACGCTGGATATTGAAAAGGCCGCGCGCGGGGAAAAAAGCGCGGGCTATGGAGCCATCCTTCATGGGTTCGGCAACCTTCGCCGCAAGCAAGGCCGCCTGGAGGAAGCAGAACAGATTTTGCAGCAGTCGTGGAATCTGCGAACCAATCACAATCCCTCCGCGGCTGTCTCCGGCCTCTATAACGACCTGGGCCTGGTCGCTATGGAACGATTCGCCTACGACCTGGCTGAAGAACGGCTGCGCATGGCCTTGCGGTTGGCCGAACGCGAGGACGGCTCCAAAAGCGGCGGAGTGGCCGATGCCCGAAATAATCTGGCGGTGCTGTACGATCGGACGGGACAGCCCGATAAGGCGGAAGCCATGTTCCGCGAAGCGATCGAGGTCGAGAAACAAATTCACCAAACCAATGAGCTGGGCTATCTCGTGCCCTTGACCAGCCTGGCTTACATCCTGGAAAGCAGAGGGAGTTTTCACGAGGCCACTCTCACCTTCGAGCGGGCAAAGCGGATCGCGGAGCAGTACCTGCCACGCGATCATCCAGACTATGCCTACATCCTGGGCGGCCTCGGCAACCTTCGATCTGAACTGGCTGACGTGGCCGGTGCCCGGCGTTACCTCAACCAGGCCCTGGAGATTCGGGAGCGGTTGTATGGAACCAATAGCGCCGAGCTTGCCTCTACTCTCAACAATCTGGCCATCCTTTACGACTCCACCAACGATGCCCCCCGGGCGATTGCGCTTTACGAACGATGCTTGCGTCTCAACGAACAGTCGTTCGGGACCAATCATCCCGCGCGTTCCGACTATCTCAACAACCTCGCCGGGGTGTATCGCCGACTCGGCGACCTGACCAAGGCCCGGGCCCTGCGCGAGCAGGTCGTTGCCATTCGCGAAGCTATGGCACGCCCCGATCCCATCGAGTTGGCCAATGGACTCAATAATCTGAGCGCCCTGTGCCTCGAACAGGGCGAATTGTCCAACGCGCTTTATTACGGCGAGCGCGCCCTCCGCCTCGTGACAAATGCCGCGAGTCCGCTTCATCCCAAGGCCCGCTCCTGCTTCGATAATCTCGCCTTCGTTTATCGTGACCTGAACCGTCCTGAGGACGCGCTTCAAATGGCCATGTTCCATCAGGCCGCCCATTTCCAGCGCCTGTCCAATGTCTTAAGCTTTGCCAGCGAGGCCGAGCGCATGGCGTTCCTCTCCGAAAACCAAGGCACCAGCCCTTTGGCCACAATCGGCAATGCCCCCGAGATCGCCCAAATACTCATCCGGCAGAAAGGCGTCGTGCTCGATTCCCTCCTGGAAGATCGGCGAATCGCCGAAAAAAGCGCCAACCCGGAACACGCGCAACTCGTTTCTGCCTGGCGCGCAGCCCGACAGCGTCTCAGCGCACTAACTACTGTCGAGCCTTCCCCCGGACTAGAACAAGCCCGCGCCCAAGCCCAGGCCTGGCGTGAATCGGTCCGACGCGTTCGGGAGCTAGAATCCGAATTGGCCAGACGGGGAACGGATGTTCGTGGCGGGAGGCTGGCGCTCACCGTCACCACGGAGATGATCCAGGCCGCCATGCCGCCCGATGCCGTGTTCCTCGATTTCCTCGCCTATCGTCACGACCTGGGCCGCGGCCAGGCCGAGCGGCGCTACGGAGCCCTGGTCCTTGGCCCCACCGGCGAGCCACGCTGGACATCCCTGGATCGCGTCAGTGAAATCGATGCCCAAATTGCCCAGTGCCGCGCGGTTCTCAGCGGGGCCGATGAGCGGGCCCTGGCCGGACGGGATCTCCTCGAGGCACTGCGGACCCTTCACGCCATGCTCTGGAACCGGCTGCAACCGCTTCTTCCACCTAAGGCGCGCACGTTGATCATTTGTCCGGACGGTCAGCTTAATTTTCTTTCCTTCGCGACCTTGTTAGGACCGGAAGATAAGTTTCTCTTGGAGACACATGACGTCGTCTACGTGGCAAGCGCGCGGGACCTGCTCGGTTCGCGCTCCACGCCGGCAGCTCCCAGCTTGAGAATTCTTGCCAACCCAGATTTTGACACACTGCCATCGTCCCGGCCTCTCTCCGTCGTTTATGCCTTGCGTGGAGCGGACCAGGATGCAACCAGCACCCTGAGTTTCGACCCGCTGGCCGGCACGGCCCGGGAGGCAAAACTACTTGGTGAACTGGCCTTGAAGCTCGGATGGAAACCTGAAGTGATCACCGGAGGCAACGCATCCGAAGCCTGCCTGCGCTCGATGGCGCCGCCCCATATCCTGCACCTGGCCACTCACGGCTTTTTCCTCGACGCCAATGATTCATCGCTGGCGCGCTCCAGTCGCGCTTCGAGTACGTCCGGGCGAACGCCGGGGTCTGCCGACCTCCGCGATGATGATGGCTTTCGGCACGTGAGGAATGATCCCATGCGCCGAAGCGGACTGGCTCTCTCCGGGGCTCAGGCCACGCTTCGGGCCTGGAGCCGAGGGGAAACCCCAAGCCCCGATAACGACGGCATGCTCTATGCCGAGGATGTCGCGACGTTGCCGCTCGATGGGACGTGGCTCGTGACCCTCTCGATTTGCGACGCCGGCCTGGGCCAAGCCCGGTCCGGCCAAGGCGTTCTGGGCTTGCGACGCGGCTTCGCTCAGGCGGGCGCCCAACATTTGCTGTTGACTCTGGGTCGCGTTTCCGACATCGAAACGACCCAGTTCATGGTGGAGTTCTACGAGGCGCTTCGGAAAACACGCGACCCAGCACCGGCGCTCTCCCAAACACAGCGCGTCGCGCTCGCTCGGTTCCGGCAATCGTCCGGCGGCTTGGTCAAGGCTGTGCGCACGGTTGGCCCGTTCATCCTAAGCAGACTTTCGCCACCACATTGACCTCAGGTCTCAACGATCATGTTCGGAAAAAAACAGTGGATTGTGTTGCACTGCCAGACGGGGAAATGGACTTTCGTCAACAAACTGCCTTTTGAAATTGGGTCCGGTGAGGGCGTCGATTTGCGGCTCAATGGCATTGCTGGCCCGGAAAAATCTTGCGTCTTGGTGCAGGGCCAGGGCCGTGGTCTGCGCCTCGTCCGGCTTGACCCCGCCAGTCCACCGCTGGTGAACGGACTGCCCGGCGAGGCGATCGAACTCGAACCGGACCAGGATTACTCGGTGCAGGCGGGGGGGCACTTTCTCGTCATCCGCGGGGGCGGCAAACTAGACCGCTGGCGCAAACAGATAGGCTTGGAGGAATGGTTCCTTTACGAGCCTGAATCCCAAGTGGTGGAAGGGCCGGCGTCACTGTTAGAGCTTTGCCGGACGGCGAGGGAGCAGGGGCGGAGCCTCGGCAGCGCGGTCGCACCGCGCGGGTTAAGCGTCGGGTTCTACCTGCATCAAGCCCTGGAGGTTCTCGGTCCGGAACTGGGTGCCCTGACCATAGTGCCTCCGTCCGCCGGGGTCGCCGCGCCGCACGAGGATCTCCTAGCACCCAACGATCAAGGGAGCCTCACCTGCCCAGTCTGTTGGCGCCGCTTTGACGAGGGGGACATCATGCATATCGCGGTGCATGATTCGTTGAACGGTGACCCGATCCTTGGTCCTGAAAGGGCGCTACGCTTTCACGCAACGCGCTTCAACCATCGCGGCCAGGCGCTCGATGCGATGGGCCTGCCTTGCACGGACATTGCCTGCCCGCATTGCCGGCGGGAACTGCCTCCGGGTTTCCTCGACACCAAACATTACATTTTTTCCATCGTCGGCGATCAAAGTTCTGGAAAATCCTATTACCTTAGCGTGCTGGCCAGGATGCTTCCCATCAGCCTCTACAAACATTTCGGAGTGGTCTTTCAAGACGCCGATCCCGCGGGCAACGCTATGCTGAACAGCATGAAAAAGGCGCTGTTCAGCGCGAGCTCTCCGGAGCAGGCGAGGTTGATCAAGACGCAATTGGATGGTGCCATGTACGAGCGGGTTCCCTATTACGGCCGCATTGCTCCATTGCCCAAGCCGTTTGTTTTCTTCATGGCTTCATCCGCAGATGCCGCCCGGAAGTGCTCAATTATCTTTTACGACAACGCTGGCGAGCATTTTCAACCCGGTCGCGATTCCGTGACATCCCCCGGCGCACAACACGTCGCGGCTTCCGAGGGGTTGTTCTTCCTGTTCGACCCCTTCAACAATCCAGAGTTTCGTGACCGCATCGCCGGTCATCCTGATCCGCAGTTCGAGAAGCCGGTGGATGCTCAGCAGGACATCATTCTCTCCGAGCTGAAGATCCGGATCAAAAGGCTGCTGCGGTTGGACATCGCCGAGAAGCATAGCAAACCGCTGGCAGTGATCATCGGGAAGTGCGACGCTTGGATGCATCTGCTCGGTCCAACCCCGTTTCGCGATCCACTCGCGCGGGGCCACTTGGACATGGAGGCTGTTCTCTACAACTCCAGCATCGTGCGCGCGTTGATGCTGGACATCTGTCCAACCGTCGTCGCCAATGCCGAATCGGTGAGCAGCCGGATCATGTACTTTCCGCTGAGCTCTTTTGGACACTCCCCGGTCAAGATCGGGGGCGGTTACTACGCCCCGGACCCGCAGCGCCTGGCTCCTGTGCTCGTGGAGATCCCCACTTTGTGGGCGCTATCGCAGATAGTTCCAGAACTGGTCCCGTCGCACGAAACCGCTGCCCCATGAAGCCATGCCGTGGCAACTGATACATACCAGTTCGCCGCGCGGACTCACCTCCGGGCAGTCGGGCTACTGCACTGTCGCGCGCAGCCAGGATTTGCGCGAAGGGCTGGTGTCGCGCTTGGAGCAATTAAGTTGCTATGAGCACGCGGTTCAACCTGGCATGCCGGTCGGCGGTGCCAGCCCGGTCATCGCGGCCTACCGCACCTTGGACCTGCGCGGCGCCAAGTATCATGTCTTGACCCGCATCGTGGACGCGGGACTCGATTTCACCAAGCGCACCAATCACCTGTCCCATCATCTGGTGTTCGAGCCGGGGGAAGTGACGGCACTCCCTTCGCCAGCGGCGATCATGGCCTTGTGGAATGGCTGGCGATCCGAATGGCGGGAAGACCCGCGTTTCATACTGCCTCGCGAGGGCAGCAACCTCCATCAACTGCCCCGGCAGTTCCCGCTGCCGGCAAAAACTTGGCAGCGCGTCGCCGGCGATGCCGGAGCTGCTGCCGGGTTGCTGGAATTCTCCACGGGTTGCCACTTGAAATGCGCTCCCGGTGGCGAGGAGGACTTGCTCTTGCTCTTCGCTGAAACGCTGCAATTGCTGGATCCGCACGGGCTCACGCCGGGCAACCAATGGCATATTCCGTTTACCACCTTCCTTCAAGGCACAGACAATGCGGCGGATTTTCTCTGGCGTGGTTGCCGCCCAGGCTCTACTGAGTTTGGAAGGGCAGTGAGCATTGGGAACGCGGTGGATCCAGCGGACATACGGGCGCCAAACAATGAACTGGCGTGCATCGCGCGCCACGGCAGGCCCGTTGTCGTGCCACGCGCGGCCACAGCAATATTGCCTGGCCCCACAGACGCGACGCGACCGGCCTTGACGCTCCGTAGAGAGCCGGCGCGCCCGCCCGCGCCTGTGCCGCTACGCGGCTGGAGCAACGAGGAATTTGAACGCACTTCACAAGAGTCCGAGGCCGAACAGGAATCCTCCCATCGGAAGTCCTTGGTATGGGCCGCCGCAATGTTCATCACGTTGATGGTTCTGGCGATTACCGGTTGGGTGAAGCCCGGTTTCCTGTCTTCGCGCAAAGAGGGCTCTCCGACCAAGAACGACAAGCCTATTGTGGTTCCATCGGTAGCCGTGCCGCCATCCCCAAATGGGATCGCGCCGAGCAACGCGACGGCCCCGCCATCCACAGCGACGGTCGCGCCGCCACCGATGCCACGCGCTCCGCCTGCTCCCAAGCCGCCGCCAGTGCTAACGGAAGCCGCGCGCAACCATTTGGAAGCGCAATGGGACGACATTCCGACCGCGTTGCTCGTCGTCCGCGGCGCTGAACCCGTTGAATTCACCTTGGGCGGCGAATTGGAGAGTCTTCTCGAAAAGCTGCTCAGCAGCTCTAATCCCGTCAATCCAGCGGACATCCAGTGTTTTGTCCAAGCTGGTCCAAAGTTCCTGCTGTCGGGCACCGGCGCGATGGTCATCTTCAACCCAGACACGACGACCAAACGGGGCTCCATCGCAGACTTATTCACCCTGGATTACGGTGCATGGGCCGCAGCACGCCCCTCGCGCGGGCGCGTGCGCATCCAATCTAGGGGCGCTCTATCGGCGCTGACCGCCATTGTGTTCCAACCTGCGCCCGACAAGAATTATGCCTTTAGTCCGTTTCGACTCGTGGTGCTCAACGCCACTGCCCGACTCGCTCCAATGGAACTCCACAAGTTCTTCGTTCAGCCTGATCAAGGTGAACTCGCCGCGTCGCTCCAAACGCCTCTGCGAGAGAAGATATTCGGGCTGCAGCGCCAGCTCCTTAACAGCACAAGTTTTCAGTTCGATCCTTACAAACGCATGGGCGAGGGCACCAACGCTCCCCTGCGATCCGTCTTCTATCAGTGGGAGTCCGCGCCGGCCATCGGGGACGAACTGGCGTTCTCCAGTCATCGGGTGAGGCTGACTGCCCAGATTGCGGACCTGCACGCGATCGTCAGTAGCGAACGAGTCAAAGCAGCCAATCTCAAAAGGTCGCTGGATTATGCGGACGACGACGATTTTGAACTGGGCGCCGCGTTGGGAATTCGATCCAAGAATCTCCACTCCTTCTCCCGCTACTGTCGGTCCGGTTCACACCCAGGTGATCGTGGATCGTTTGCCAAGTACATTCGCCAGGTCGTGGAGGAAGGGGTCCACGAAGGGAAACTCAAGGTGGAGCCTTCGTTGATAACCCGATTGGGTGATTCGAGTAATTTCGAGATGGCTCTTGCGGAACTGCAAACGGCGTTCGGTGCCGTGAGCGGGCGCAGTTTTGCGGCTCAGTGGCACCGCCTGGCAAGCGTCGTGGACTTTTCCGAACGGGAAAGGGAAAAGGGGAAGCTCAAGGAGGAATTATCAACAGCCGAAAGCAAGGCGAAGGAGGCCATAACCAAGGCAGAGAAACTGCAAGGCCGTCTTGATCAGGTGCCGAAGGGGATCGAAGACACAGACGCGATCTCCCTTAGGTTGCTGGGGTCGGATTCGAAGTTGGAGTTGATTCGTTTTAGCGGACAGTCGTCCTCCTCGCCATGAACCTACCCGACCTCGAAAGACTGGTGCGCAAGATCACCGAGACACTCCGGCAACCTGCGCTGGAATCGCAGGCGGCCGCGCTCGCAAAGGAGTACACGGACGAGTGCGCTGCCGCCAGTCGGCGTCTCGCACAATGCGCGGCGATGCTGTTCGACGGCCACGACAATCGCCAGGGACTCCAACTGGCCGAAGCCCATCCGCCACTGTTGGACTGGATCACGGCGCTGGCATTCCGGCAGGCTGCGGAATGGCGGGCTTTCTGCCAGGAACGTGGCCTGCCAACCCCGGATGACTTCGACGCGAAGGCAGTCAAGCGCCTGAACGCCGCCTATAGACAAGGGATCAAGGCTGACCATCGTCTCTACAAGGAATACCGCCGCGCCATCCAGCGGAACGAACCCGAAGCCGCGGTGGTCGTCCTGCGCTTGATTGCCTCGCTAAACGCGGGCGAGAAACAACTTGCCTGGGACCTGCAGCAGCTTGAGGAGCGGGTCCTGCAACTCCGCATGAAACGGCTGCGTGCGGCCCTGCAAGCCGGAGATCCTGGCCCATTGCTGGAAGCCATCTCTGAAGTTGAAGCTCTGCCCAATCCACCACCACCCGACGACGAACTTTGGAGGCAGTCTCAACAGGCGCGGTGCCGCCTGTGTCTCGAGCAAATCACTCCACTGAGGCCGCACCGTGCTTGGCGGGAAGCTGCCCGCTGGCTTGCAGAGATCCAAGCCGTGTGCGCCCGCCAGCAGGTCGAACTTGGTCCCGCTGATACCGCCGCGCTGACGCAGGCCGAGACGTGGGTGGCTGAGTGCCGCTCCGCTCATCTTGCAAGCGAGAACTTTCGGCGCACCTTGTCAGACGTGGAATCGCTTCTGGAATCTGCGGAGGAGAAACAGTCGTCCACGCGAAGTTTTTCAGCGGCAGACCTGCGCCGGGACCACGAACGTCTGGCGAAGAAGTGGCGCGAACTGGGCAATTTCGGCTGCAAAGTTCCGGAGGGACTGGTTGGGCGGGTTGAGCGCAATCTGCTCGTCCTTCACCAGCAAATCGTCCGGCGGCAGAAAACAAAGCGAAGGCTGCTCACCCTGGGCGCGGCCGTCCTCGTGATCGCGACCGTTGCGGGCGGCGCCGTGGTACTGGCGCACCGGGCGGCGCGCGACCACGCATCGGACCTATCCAAACTCAGTGCCGGTCGACATGTGCTCGCTGCCGAGAAGCTCCTCGCCCAGTTGCACCAGTCCGGGAACAGGCTGACCAATTCCACGACCTTGCGCGCCGCACTCGCGCAGGCCACCGCAATGATTGCAGCGGAGCGACAAAGTTTCAGTGAGTTCCTGCAAGTGGCAGAACGGCTCAAAGCCGAACTCGACGGCGCATTAGCCAATGGTCGGGTGGAGTGGATTCAAAAACAGTTTGAGGCGGCCACGAACCGAGTGGCTGCGCTCTCGCCTGATTTTCAGCCGGAGGCTCGAAGTGGGTTGGCAGCCTGGCAGGCTCGATGGGAGAGGTTTCTCGATCTGAAGCGGCAGGCCGCGGAGCAAGAGTTCGAACAACGACTGCGCGCCACGGAAGCACTTGCTTCGAATGGCCTGAAATATCATCGCGGCCCCAACGCAGTGGGCGAGGCACTCGATGCGATGCAGCCTTTGATCCGTGAAATGGGGGCTCTCTCCCAAGCTCCTCTGCCGCTCTTGCAATTCCGCCCAGAACTCACCCAGTCGTTTGACTCTATCAAGGCTCGCGCCGCTGCGTTCACGCGCGAAGTAGAGCAGTGGAAGTCCATCAGCGCGGCGCTCGGCGTGCCGACGACGCTGGAAAGCCACCTGACCACGTTGCAATTGATTCAGAAGTCCGAATTTGCCACGCCGGCTCAGGTTCGCGCTGCAGCCAGGATGGGTGCCGTGAACGTAAGCACTGGCGTCTTGTTTTCCGCGTTGCTCTCGCTCGATAAAGCGCGGGAATGGCCCGGCAGACCACTGCAATTCTTCCCTGACGAACCTTTGGCGCCCGAGCGGGAACGATTCGCGGTGGTGCGGGATGATCCGAACTTTCTCACCGTTTCTCATTGTGTGATGACCCAGCTCAACGCGACGACACTCGTCCCAGTGGGCCTGCGTCCGGTCTGGATTCGAGGGGACCTGACGACCAACAAGGCGGGAGTTCTGATGGCCATCATGCATGACCCGTTCGACTCGCCGGATGCCCTCAGTTTCCAGGAGCGACAAATCAAGTGGTATGACTTTCGGTTCACGGGACTTGCGGTGACGAAGGAGCGCCGCTTGTTTGAGCGCACGGGATTGAGAGATTTCTATGATGCCAACGGCCAGTATCGCCTCGGCTTGCTCCAAGCACTCGATTGGGTGAATGAAGACACTGAATCCAGCCCGGTGTTTCGGGCTTGGTTCGCGACCAAACTGCACGCGATCATCGAGATCCGTCCGGAGGACTGGGGCGCGCCTTGGGCGCCGGCGCTCGCGGTACATCGCCGACAATTGCGCGCCCTGGGAGCCGACCGCATCAGCAGTGGCGCCTGGATGGTGCCTGAGCGAGAACGTTTGTTTGCTCGTCCGATGGAGGAACACTTTCAGAAGGCGCGGACCGTCTCCTACTTTCGGCAGGCAAACTTTTTCTCCCGACTGAACGCCGGCGCGGTGGAGATGGGATTTACCTTCGCGGGGTACGTCGGCGAAAATGGCAAGGTGGTCCTCGTGTCGCGGTTGTCGGCGGACGAACTTTGGGGCTGGGCGGCGGAGGAGCTGGCGCCCGCCTTGCTAATCAGGAACGGTCAACCGGTGGCGGGTCGCGCGTCAATGATCTATACGCCCTTGTTCGCGCCGCGCGGAAGCCGCAGGGGAGTGCTGCTAAAGGCCGTCACTGAAGCGGGCCTGAAATCGATGGATGCCGATGAAGCCCGGCCATTGCCGTTGCTTTTCTCCGAACCGCTATGAAACAGGAACCGGGATACATGCTGCGGTGGCGGGGGGCTGTCGCCGGGCCATATTCGCTTTCCGCCATCGAACAGAAGCTCGACGATCAAGAGATCGGCATGCTGCACGAAATCCAACGGGATGGACATTGGATGACTCTAGGGGAATTCTTCATCGACTTGAAGGCACGTCCCAAAACGGAGGCCACGGTCGCACGTGCGAACCCGCGCGTGGTCGTGGCTGTAGCTCCGGCAGGGCCGTCGGTTGCTTCACCTCCGCTCTGCGAATCCTCGTCCGCCCTGCCGCCCCGTCGCCAGGTTGTGTTTGCGGCACTCGGGTTGTTGTTCGGGTTTGCCGGCGCGCACAATTTCTACGCGCGCCGTTGGCCGGTGGGCGCCGCGCAACTTGCGGCGATGGGAGTCACTTGGTATTTAGGAGCGGGGATAATCGCAACCTGGATCTGGGCTTTGATTGAAGTGGTCTTCGTCCAGAGCGATGGCAAGGGCGTCCGACTGGCTTGAATACCTCCTCTGGCTACGAAAAGCGGACTGAATTCTATGGAAACGAAAACAAACTTGGAAGCCTCGGCCAACGAAGGCCTGCGCGCGTCCCGCGTGAAGGGACATCGGTGCGACGACGACCGGGCCTTCTTGAGCTGGAGCGAAGGGGACATTGAAAACCGATTTGGTATTTTCAAAGGTGGCCGCTACACCAGCGTGAACAAGGTGTTGACTCTCCTGCTGGCCATCATCCTCACGGCGCTCTTCTTTATCGTGCTGGTTTATGGACTGCGGGCGCGGCACTGGCTAGACGCGTGGGTGCTGCCGTTCATTCGGCCGGGCAATTGGTACACCACGGGGCCTGCAACGTTGTTCTTTTTCTGGTCGATGCTCGTGCTGTTCTTCAAGGGAAGAAAAATCCAGTTCCAAGCGCGTGCGTTGGAGCTGGCCGCCGTGCCGCAGCAACCGGATTTTGTCTTGAACGAAAAAACTGCTCGCGGCGTGCTCGAACGGCTGCGTGGCCTCGTGGATCATCCCCGCCATTTCGTCCTGCTTAACCGCATCGATTGCGCCCTGGCCAACCTGCACAACATCGGCGGGTTGAACGACGTGTCCACCATCCTTAAGAGCCAGGCCGAGAACGACGAGAATCAGATCGCCTCCAGCTACACGCTCGTCAACGCCATGGTGTGGGCCATTCCGGTCCTTGGATTCATCGGGACGGTTCAGGGCTTGAGCACCTCCATCGGACAATTCACCGCCACCTTGGCTTCCAACAACGACCTCGCCGCCATCAAGCAAAACCTTCAAAACGTAACCGGCGGGTTGTCCACGGCATTCGAAACCACCCTGGTGGCACTGGTCGCGGCGCTCGTCATTCAACTCTACCTGAATTTCCAGCAACAAAAGGAGACGGACTTCCTTGATGAGTGCAATGATTACTGTCACACTCACGTTATCTCGAAACTCCGCCTCGCCTCGCGCGAAGAAGAGTCAGCTGCTGCACCGCAACAGAAAGCGTCCGCCCCTGCCCACGTAGCGGACCCCACACACCCAGCGCCGGTACTGCACCAGTAAAGACATCCCTATCATGGCCAGCAGACTCCGAACTAACAGTGGCACGAAGATTAGTTTCTTCGCCTTTCAGGACATCATTACGTCTGTGACCGGAATTCTGATCCTTGTCACGCTCATACTTTCACTGCACCTGAACGATGCGGCGCCGCTGCTGCCGTCGCCCCAATATGTTCCCAACAAGCAGCAATTGGAGGATATTGAGAAGGAGAATCACTCCCTGCAAGAAACGCTCGACACGGTGGCCGGTGCCCCGGACGCGCACCGCCTTCGGGAAGATATCGCAGAAGCGCAGCGGCAGGTCGACGAGGCCCGTGCCCGAATCGCAAACCGCGAGAGCACGCGTACACCTGTTCCGGATTACGGGCGGCAGGAACTTGAAAATCAGATTCGCACAAACGAATCCCGTGCCGCGCAATCGAGCCGGGCCAAGGACGCCGCCCAGGCCCGACTGGAGGAGATACAGCGCCAGGTCAGGGATCAACTCGTCCTCATCCCCGCCGCCGACAATTCCGGTCGCAAGCCCGTCTTGGTCGTCGTTTCAGCAGCAAGAATGACATGCGAGCGGACGGTGGAAGGCGGAGACCGGATTGAACTCGGCGGCGGAAACCTCCCTTCCAAGTTTGCCGAGGCGATGAAGTCCTGGAATGTCGGCTCCGAGTTCATTGTGTTTTATGTCCGTCCTTCCGGCATCGAAACATTCAACGACATCTCCCAGCAGGCCCGCGCCGCCGGCTTTAAAGTCGGGTACGACGCCGTGGAAGAAGGCAAGGAAGTCATCCTCAAACCGCCCAGCGCCCCATGAGCCGCCGCCGCCAACCGGCTTCGGACAGCCTTGAAATGTTGCTGGATACGATGTGCAACACTTTCGGCGGTATTATCCTCATTGCATTGCTCATCTCGCTGTTCGCGCGCGACACGCGGCAAACCGATCCCACTGCCACGCAGAATAATATTGAGGATGACCGAGCCCGCCAGGCCATGGCCGGAGCCGAGGCGCGCCGCAAACTACTGGGCGCGCAACTCGCGGATCCACGATTCAAGGAAAGAGCCGAATTGCTCCAACAACGTGACGGCCTTCGGCAGAAGGCCGAGCAAGCGCGGCGGCAGTCTGCCGACACGGCCACGGAGCAGACCCCCGAAGCCGCCCAAAAGCGCGCCATTGAGGCCGTCCGGCATCTCACCGTGACGAATGATGCGCTTCGTAAGTACATCGGCGATGCGTTCCGGGATGCGCAGGCTGCCGAACAGAAGATTCGGGACTTGCAGCGCCAGCGGGAAAATCAGGTCGAGCGCCTGCGGTTTCCGCAGGAACGTGACTCGGGCCGCCAGTCCTGGTTCATCGCCTTGCGGAACGGGCGCGCGTATCCCCTTTTTTATTTTCAGCCAGCCAGCATCGATTCTCGAGTCCGCAATACGGGAATGATCGCTTGGACCGATTTGCCCAACGATGAAGTAGGAGTTCAATTCAAAGCCGGAGCCGGCATCGATCTGGCAACGTCGCCGCAGGATTTGCTCAACGCGCTTCGTCCACTACCCCGGCAGTCTTACTTCGTCTACCTAGTCGTGTTCGAAGACTCTTTCGCCGCAGCCACTGTGGCAAAGAAGGCCGCGCTGGAGCTTGGATTCGAGTACGGCATGCAGTTGATGAAACTCGACGCGGACCTCAAACTGGTTCGCCATGGGCAGCGTCCTTCTGCCCTTTGATTCCAATGCGCTTTTTTTGCCCCAATTGCGGCCAAGGTCTGGATTCCGGTGACAACTCTTTGACGGTCTTGACCGCCTGTCCCAAGTGTCGTGCGCCGATTGCATCACAGTTCGATCCGGCGGTCGAGCGCCGGACACGCCGCCGCGCCGTCATCGTAGCGTGTGTATTGGCGCTCCTGGCATTATTGCATTGGTTGTTTCTTCAACCGGATCGTACTGGTTTCCACAATGGCGTCCGAGCGGCCATCTTTGGACATCATCTGACCGGCAAAGGCACGGGCGCGGGGACTTCCGGCCAGCAGGGTGGCCGGAGCGGCCCTCAGGCGCAAGGGACCGCCACTGCGGATGCTTCCGAGGCGAACACGACGGCCTCCGCGTCGGAGGCAACCGCTGCGACGCCTGTTCCACCAACGCGATCGCCGAACGCCTCTGCGTCCATCGCAGGCGGTGCACAGGCTGCGACTCGTGAGAATGCCGAAGCCACCACGTTGCCCTCTAACTTGGTGACGAGCACCAACGTCGCCACTCCTGCGACGCCTGCGGCCGTGCGGCTGAACATCGGATACTCCGCTACGGGCGCGGTAGGCGCCGCTTCAGCTCCGGGTTTCTTCGGCTCGCGTGGCCGCGGGACGAAGTTCGTGTATGTGGTGGACCGTTCTAGCAGCATGGCCTTGGATCGCTTCGACGCCGCGCGCAACGAGTTGATTAGCTCCTTGCGGAGACTTCAACCGGGTATGTTTTTCTACGTCATCTTTTTCGACAACCGCCACGAGGCGATGCGCGCCTCATCCTTGCAACCGGCGGCGAGTCTTCCTCAGTTCCTGCCTTGGATCGAATCCCAGCAGCCTGGCGGCGGCACGGATCCCGAGGAGGCGATGAAACTCGCGCTCCAGCTTCAGCCCGACACCATCTGGCTGCTGTCCGATGGGCAGTTCTCCAGTCGCCTCTCCAGTGTCGTTCGCGACATGAATCGCAACAAGCGCGTGGCGATCAACACAATCGCGTTTCACGAACGCTTCGGAGAGGTACAGTTGCGTGAGATTGCCACAGAGAACAACGGCGAATACCGATTTGTTCCACCCCCGACGAATGGTTGGTCAAGAGGTCTCGCCATCTCCAACTCGTTCTTGCGAGGCCGGAGACCCTTGCCCGGCGTGTCGGCGCCGAGGGTCCCATGACGTTGAAGCAGTATTGCCAGCAGTGTGGCCAGCCTGTGGAGGTCGCTGAAAGCATGGCAGGACGACGCTCGGACTGTCCGCATTGCGGTCGAATCATCGAATGGAAACCGCTCGCTGCAGCGAGCAACCGCCGCCAGATCGCGAGTACCATCGCCGCGCTGCTGGTGCTCGCCGCACTTGTGTATTTCCTTTTGTGGCCCTCGCACTTTGGCCGCGCCAGTCCGTGGCGGACCCACATCTTCGGGCAGTACCTCGCAAACCTGAGCGCCACCATCGCCTCGCCCGCGGTGGAAAGCACCAACAGCACCGGCCAGAAGGCCATTTCTCCCACGGACCATAGCGCCACCAGCGGCACGAATGCGCCACCACCATTACCGCCTGTGAGACCCTCGCCGGAGATGTCGCCCGAGATCCCTACCCCGACAACCACGAATCCAGTTGCGCTCCGCCCGGACGCGGTACGATTGCAGGACGATTTCGACGCGCGTCTATCCGCCGCCGGGGCGAAGGCCGGAGACATCCAACTATCACTCATTTGGAACAACGTCAACGATCTGGATTTGCACTGCGTGGATCCTTTTGACCAGGAGATTTATTATGCTAGCCCTCGCTCTCTCTCTGGCGGGGAGTTGGACGTAGATCGCAACGCCCATTCCCCATTGACGAGCGTGCCAGTGGAAAATATCTACTGGCCGGCATCTGGGGCTCCTCCTGGCCGTTACCAGGTGTTTGTGAATCATTATGCGAACAACGGAGCGACCGACCCCACATCCTTCAAAGTCCGAATCATGGTGCGCGGGCGGGTTATCGTCATCCCTGGAACGGTTGCATACGGCGGGCCCAAACAATTGATTAATCAATTTACTTTGTCGCCGCCGTAATCATACCTATGCCGAATTCCCTCGCCGAGCAGTCGCACGAAGGCGTGCTGGACGGTCAGGACGCGGTTTCGAGATCGAATCAACCACTCTCCCACAATCCTGTCATTACTCGGCGGCACACGCCCAACTCGCTCTCCCACCGCGACCGCAACCCCGATACCATGCGCGTGACGCTGCGCAAGGTTCATCGAAAACATGGCTCGCAAAAACGGCACTGTTCGGGCTCCGGTCGACATGACGAATCTCGCTCCCGAGACTGTCGGGTTTCGCCTTGATGATGAATGCCGCCGGGTACTGGGCGCCCGGGCGGCGCGCCTGGGGGTGAGTGCACATGAATTGGCCCGGCAATACGTCATCGAGATGCTGCAGGCAGTCGAAGAGCGAGCTGCGTTGCGCCTGGCGGTGACGGAGCTCGACGGTGAGATTAAGAAGCTTCGGGAAGATGTCGCCCTCACGGCGGAGGTGCTCTTAGCCTCCGCAGGCAAAGTCAACGAGGATGAGGCGAGGGCGTGGGCGGATGAGAACATCCGATAAGCATGCAATCCATTTCAAATCCCATAAAAGGCGAGGCGCAGAAGAAGTACTACCTCGACATGGCCCGAGAGGATTATTACGCCTCCCGTTTCGAGAAACCGGGGCGTTGGTTTGGAGAAGGCGCCAAGATTCTCGGTTTAACCGACGAGGTCGAAGGCGTGACGTTTCATCATCTCTTAGCCGGACTGTCCGTGGACGGAAAGCGGAGGCTGGTGCAAAATGCCCAACACGCCGATCGACAGTGCGGATGGGATATTACGTTCAGCGCGCCCAAAGGCGTCTCCGTTCTTTGGGCGCTGGCGCCGCAACAGATCCGCGAACAGGTCGAGGAGGCGCACCGGTGCGCGGTGGAGGCTGCACTAACATACCTGGAGCAAACGGCCGGAATTACTCGGCGAGGCAAGGGAGGTGCAATCAAACAAAGGGCCGCATTGATCTTTGCCACTTTTCAGCACGGAACCTCTCGCGCGCTTGATCCGGAACTTCACACGCATTGCCTGTTGATAAATGTGTGCCTTCGTAGCGACGGGACTACGGGCACGTTGCAAAGCATCGATCTGTTCCGCGCCAAGATGAAGGGTGGGGCGATTTACCGGGACACGCTCGCTTCGCAGCTTCGCCAAAGGTTGGTGCTCACCATCTTGCCTGAAAAGGTCGGGTTTCACATTCAAGGCGTGCCAAAAGAGCTTTGCCTCGAGATGTCGAAACGCGGGTGCATGATTAAGAAAGTAATGAAGGAGCGCGGTCTACAGGGCGCGCTTGCCGCGAAAGCCGTCGCCCGTGAGACCCGACCTGCAAAGCAGCATATCGCGCCGGAGGAGTTGTTTGCTCGGTGGCAGCAGGCAGGCCAGGCCCACGGCTGGGGTGCAACGCAAGCTGAACAGCTTTGCCAGAACAGAAGAAGAATAGCACAGCAGAAATCACAGTCGGGGCAGATTGGCGCCTCATTTGAACAGGAGCAATCGTGGCGTGCCGGAGCTCAGAAACTCGTGACGCCAGACACAGCCCGTTTCGACACCTCCAGCGACGGCTTCAACACTTCCCAAAGCGACTCTAAGGCTCAAACTAGCGCGCGGGAGTCCCGATTGAAGCGCAAGCGTTTTGTTCGCATCGACTGGGATTTGATGTTCCCAAAGGCTGCCAAATGGAGGTTAACCAGCGGGTGGAAATCTCCGAGAATCGTTGTCGGAGAGCGAACAATCCCACAACGCTGGGAGAAGGTTTTATGGAGCAAGGATTTCATCGTTGGCGAGGTGCGCGTGCAGCAGAAGTGTTTCTTTCCGAAGGCTCGCGCGTGGAATCCTCTCAAAAACTGGAAGACCCCGGCCTTTGTATTTGGGAATCCACAACGGCCGGAATATTGGGATCGCATCCTCTGGAAGAAGAAACTGATACTTGGCGAACTTCGCATTCAGCGACGCTTATTGTTCCCTCGTGCGCCGAAGCGAAGTCCGCTCAGCAAAATTCGCCTGCCTGCCCTGCGGATTGGACCGAAATCGTCAACTCCTTTCGCGTCGCAACAGTCAAAGGAGCAATCACAGCAGCGCAGCCACTGATGAATCGTGAGAAGCTCAGGTCGCGCCACGGCAACGCGCGATTCGGAATGGCCTTCGAGACGTCTCGGGGGCACTGACTTGCAAAGCACGGCACTTGCGCTATCGTAGAGCGCGGCACCACACCAGCGTGAAATCGGTCGCCCGTGTAAGCGAGCGAGCAGGTTTCCATGCGCACAAGGATTGTGGGCAAGATCGTGGACACGGCAGCGAATTCAACGCAGTGCGGAGAGCGACAGTTTGTTACTGGAGCGTTGCGCCGCATCAAAGGGTCGATGCAATGGTTACGCCAGGTCGGCGCAGCTGCGCGCCGGTTTTTCCCCACCCAAGAGCTGTCGTCTGCGCTGTCTTTTCAGGAGAACCAAGTCTTTTGGGCACTGCGCAATCTTCCTGTCAGCGAAGCGGTCAAACATTTCCTAATCTGTGGCACGACTGGAAGCGGTAAGACGACCGCCATCCAACTATTCCTCCAATCCATTGCTCCACGCTTTCGCCCGGAACGAACCCCGCCTGAGCAACTCATTATCTACGATGCAAAGTGCGATGTCTTGCCTCTGCTGGCCGCGTTGGGACTGCGGCCCGAGGATGAGCACGTCTGGATTCTGAATCCGGCCGACACCCGTGGTGCCAAGTGGAAGCTGAGCGAAGCCGTGCAGGAGCCGGTCATGGCACGCCACCTGGCCTCGCTACTGGTCCCAGAGGAAAAGAACAGCAACTCACCTTACTGGTCGGACGCCGGTCGAGAACTGGTTTACGCCGCAATCCTCGGCCTCAACGCCGCTGTAGGCAGTCGATGGGAATTTCGCGATTTGCTGTGCGCCCTCGATTCGGCTAAGCACCTCGCGGCTGTTGCCGCCCACCATCCGCGCGCAAAGGTCTTGGCCGCCCGCGTGCTGGATGACGAGAACCATTCCCCGGGCGTGCTCTCCACATTGGGCAGCAAGCTCGGCCAGTTTGAACAAGTGGCCGCGCTTTGGCATACCAGTAAGAGTGGCCGGTCCTTCTCCATTCCCGAGTTCTTGTCGCGGCCCGGTGTGCTCGTGTTGGGATACGACCCCGTTCTCAAAGAGAGCATCTGGCCGATCAACGCGCTCATGATTCGGGCCCTTACTCAGGAGATCCTGCGCCGCCCGAACACACGCGAGCCTCGGCATTGGTTCGTTTTGGATGAGTTTCCATCGATGGAACGGGTGGATCGCATCCATGAGCTGCTCAATCGTGGGCGCTCCAAGGGGGCCTCAATGCTTCTGGGCATCGCGAACGTTTCGGGCCTTATGGAGACGTATGGCGAACACCGAACTACCGACTTATTGAGTCTATGCACCTACAAGTCGTTTCTGCGCGCCGGAGACGCCACCACAGCCGAGTGGGCATCGAAACACTTCGGCCAAGTGCGACGGATCGAAGCCAGCCACAGCGAAACTGAGGGTCGCAATGGTTCATCCAGCTCGGTGCAGTACCAGCTACAGGACCGCTCGGCATTCTTGCCCGCCTTGTTTCTGGATTTGCCGCTTCCGGAGTCTGGTGGCCGCTACAGTATGGTTAGTGACGTGGCCTGCTTGGGCACAACGTTCTTCGACGAATGTCGTGCTGACGACGTCTTCCACTTGTGCCTCACTGCTGACAAAAACGTTGATGCTGTGGAGCGGCGCACCAGTATTGCCGAGCAAACGCTCTTGCCGTGGAGTGATGATGAAGAAAAGCTCTATTGTGGTCCCAAGGAAACGGCCAAACGGCCCAACCTTCCCAAGCGGAACCGGTCATAACTGGGGCTATCCAAGAACTCACCCAGCGTAGAATGAAAATAATCCTCGTCGCCCTCGGGCTGATTTTTTTGTGGTTCTTCTTTCACCGGGAAAAGAGCCATCTGCGCCTGGTGACATTTGAGGCCAGCAACGTTGTTGTCACGTTGGCTCTAGCGATCATACGCGGTCTTTTTTTCGGCTACATTTGCTACGCGCTTGTTGCCGTGTATGGAAACTTCGGTCGGATTGAGACTCTGGGCGATGTGCTAACCATTCTAAAGGCGCGACCAAGCCAGCTTGGCGGCCCTGGCGTCATCGGCGTGATTGTTGGAGGCTTCATCTGCCTCTTTGCGCTTTTCGGACCTCGACGTCCGGCCATGCCTTCCGACGTGCTGCAGGGCCGGACTATCTCCGACCAGCGGGGGAAAAAACACGGGCCGAGCCTCGGACGTGCGAGGACGGCGCTCAAAGGGACGAAAAGGTGAAAACGCTGGACGGTCGAGTGAGTGCCTTCGCGTTCAAGCCGCCCCTGATTGCGGGGTCGACCTAAGGTAGGGCAACTTGCGCCAATCTTCCGGTTGCTATGAACAGAAAAACAGTAGACAGAGTCTTGCGGGCCGGTGTGTGTCTTGGAATCTCACTTTGCAGCGCCGCACGAAGCATTGCTCAGATTCCTGCTGATTCGCCTGAAAGCCTTTTTGCCATCGCACGAGCTTACTACGGACCAGACGAGGCGCGAAAGACACTCCCGCCGGGCACGCCGAGCGGGCTGACCTGCCTTTTCAAGGCTGCCGAATCCAATTATCCCCCGGCGCTTTTTAATCTCTACCTGGCCTATGGCTTTGGCTATCTTGGGGAGCAGGATTTCCAAACGGCAGCCGGCTACCGCGTGCGCTGGCTGGAAGCGCTGGGCACGCCTTCGGCTTACTATCAACTCGCGGTGGGCCACTTGGGGGTGTGGATCGATGTGCCTGACCCCAAAGAGAAAGACTTTGATCTGCCCAATTTCATGTTCACAGGCGATTTTGCCGATTCCAATCGCGGGCGGCTGTATGCCCGCCAGTCGGCCTTCGCTCTCCATGGTTTTTGGGGGACGACGAACATCATCAAAGCCGTTCATTACTTTTCCCGAAGCGCGCTTGCGGGTGTTAATCGATGGTCGGACTTAGCCGCGACTGAGCGCGGCGCGACCGAAGCCTCCATCGGCATGCTCACCAAGTTTATTCTCGGGGAGCGCGTTCAAGTCGAGTTCAGGACACGTGCGGCGTCGGGCTTTCGCCCCAAACGCGTCATCGAACTGCAAGAGCAGGTTCTTCCAGCGGAGACTGGCCCCGTCGCCAAAGTCCTCCTGGATGCGCCACGGAAGGGCGTCAAGGCTCCACCAAATGCGATGCGCGCCGCCGCACGGCTCCTTAAGCGCGTCAGTCCCGAAGAGTTCGTGTCGCTTGTCGTAGAACCCTCCAGCCCAGCAACGGCTCCATGACCTATTCAACGTTCCGACTTCGCCTTTTCTGCACCCGCTTACTTTTGCTTGCTGGTTTGGTTTCAAGCGCCAGCGCCGCTGATTCAGGCGCAGCGCTCACGGAGGCAGCGGAAGACCTGCCGCCCGTATTTCAGCAACCCAAGGAATATACTCGTCACAGTGTCCTTTCTGACGTTCGCAGGCCCAGTCAAGATTTGATGGAGAAAGCGGAGGACATTGTCATCGGAGTCGCAAACTTCACAATACGCTTCTTTCACGAAATTTCGCTGAAGAACCTGGTCCTGGACGGCACCGAAGCCCACCTGCAAGGCCGCTTGACCGAGCAGTTTTTTGAGAACGCCACCAGACACGAAACCGACGTGGTTTTTCTGCGGGAGGCGTTCTCCCGCCTGCATCTCCGATATTGTGGCAGTAACATCGTTGGCAAGTGGATGCCATCTGATCCGAAGTTTTTGCAGACAAAAGAAATCACAGTCGATGTCCGCCGCCGAATCGATGTGGCCAGCGGCAATCGGCCAGCCATTACCTACAAGATGTCTCTGTCGTTTCGCAATGGACGCACGTCAGAAAAAGGCGTTTGGCATGACTGGTCTGGAGAGCCCATTTCCGCCGGGACATTCGAAATCGTCGTTTTTCCGTTCCTCGATGAGAAGGATCGACTCATCTATGACGGAAAGCTTGAGCGCAAGATTCTCCAGGAATTTGGTTTTGTGCCTTTCCGCTACTCCGAACTGCCGCGCGCCCCCCTCTACGAGCGCTTTCCGCTCTTGCAGCGTCTATCTGGGATTACGTCGACCAACCGAGTTGCCGCGTTAAAGCGGCTCGCCAACGCCAATGACGCCGAAGCTCAATACCTCCTTGCTCGCGCCTTCGAGCGCGGCACAGACGTGGCGCAGAACTGGCAAGAAGCCGCCCAATGGCACAGCCGAAGTGCGGCTCAAAAATTCGACCCAGCCGCATACCGTTTGGGCGACCTCTATCTTGCCGGAACCGGTGTGCCTGCCGAGCCAGCCAAAGCCCGCAGCATTCTTAACGAAGCTGCGAACCGCGGGCATGTCCCCTCCTTAGCGCTACTTGGAAAGCTAATGCTGGAAGGTGTCGGCGGTGCCCAAGACGTGAAGAAGGGCGGGGCATACGTCGAATACGCAGCCCAGCAAGGAGACGCCTTGGCCCTTTACACCCTGGCCGAGCGCGCTCTGGCCGGAACGCAAATCTCTACAAACGAAACCAAGCACATCGATTTCCTCCAACAGGCAGCCAATCGTCGCTGCCCCGAAGCGGCTCTGCTTCTTGGAAACCTGCACCAGAGCGGCAGGGGAGTGGAACAAAACACCATTCAGGCGTGGGGTTGGTATCGCATGGCCGCCAAATGGGCCACTGATCCCAAGCACCGCTCAGTCCAAACCGGAGCACTTCAGGCGCTTCTCAAACTGCGAGACACCATGAGCGAGGAGGAAATCGAAAAAGCCATTAGCTCGGCTTGGGAACCGGTCGCACTGGCCGCAGCTTCAGTCGAGGAGCCATAATCCCGGATATTATCTGCCCGGCAGCGCGGCAGCACAACCTTAACACCATGACTAAACAAAACTCCCTACAGAGGCCTCTCAAGTGGTGGTGTCTTGGCTCCGCCTTCATGTTGACCGTCGGTCACAGTGCGGCCACAGAGAAGGTGGTCACCGTAACAACCAACCGCTCTGGATACACCGTCAACATTCAGCCGTTCAATCTGTTTAAGAAAAAGCCCAAAGAACAGGCGCAGGCCCAGCCTGCAGGATCGGCGGCATCAACCCAATCTCAGCAATGCCCTTTTTCCATCGATCCTCGGTGGGGAGAGTGGAACAGCAATTCGGTGTTACTGCTCAAAGCGGGCCAGCGTGCTGGCGAGACCAATAACTTCCTCCATAAGCAACGCTACCTCGTCAAATACTGCTACGTGAGAGCGTTTGCCAAATACGAGCAAGAGGGACTCGCCCCAGACAGCCGATCGGCCAAGGCAATTGAAAAACTCAAGGCCGAACGAGATACATTGGTGCAACGGCTGGACGCCCAAGAGAGGTTCCAAAACGCGGAGATTGTTAACGACCTGAACACGCAAATTCGGGCAATGGACTTCGAAATTAACAGCCTCCATTCCAAGAACATTGGACCGCTACCACCGCACGAACTTGCCGGGCTACTTTCCAAGGAACTCATCTCGTATTCGGCAGAGACGGAGATAGGCGATGCGATTTTTCGTGTCGCCTACGCTCTACCGCCCCGCGGCGAGACGGCGAAGGACCCTATCACATGGAGCCGGGAGCGCTTGGCGGAATGGGCCAACCGTCCCGGGACGTCGCAGGAGGTTTTGAACAAGGCACTGGCATTCGACCGCCAGCTCAAACAGATCCAGGACAACCTTGCCGCTGGTCGCGTCCGTCGCGCACAGGAGACCGCCACCCTCCTGTGGAATTCACTTCTGGACTGACTCGGGGCAAAGTCGCACGCAACTTCCATGCTTCAAGCGTCTTGAGCCGTGGCTGCGATGCGGGGACTTTTCCGGTCCCGCTTTGCTCCGCCACCCTCTTCTCTTGGTCGAAGATGGCCGTGGCCTACGGATGATTGTCCTCAGTCGGTTGCGCCGAGCCGGAGCGCCGCGCGAGGCTGCTATGCGACTTTTGACCAAGCGACCGAACTTGTTAACCAAGTCCATCAGCGTCACAACTCTCCCAGAATCCTCTTCTTACACCCCCGTTTCCGCCCAGGAACTCCCGTGCCATCGCCTTTGGATGAATTACGATGATTAGGTCGTATGGCGCGCACCAAATCCAAGTTGCAACCAGGTCTGCAAGGCGAGTTTTTTCTCCCACAGACGATTGGCTTTCGTCTCGACGAGGAGAGTAATCGCATTTTGACCGAACGTGCGGCCAGGCTCGGGATTTGCCCTCAGGAACTTGCGCGCAGCTACGTGGTCGAGATTTTGTATCAGGGTGAAGAGCGCGCCGCCCTCCGCGAACTGGTCTCCAATCTAAAGGTTCAGTTGGATGAACTCGCTCAAGGCCACGCTCTGGCCGTTGAAGCCCTCCTTGCCAGTGCGGGAAAGATCGATGAAGCGGAGGCACAAAAGTGGGTCAAAGAAAATCTTCAATAGTTATGGTGTCCATCTATCCAATAGGAGGCTCAAGCGTTGCCGAATACTGTGGCGCGCTCATTCGAGGCGATCATCGATATCATCGATTAGAGGAGCCGGGGCGCTGGTTTGGATGGGGCGCAAAACTCCTTGGCTTGAATAGAATCGTCACGCTGGATTCGCTCTCGAATCTAATGAAGGGTTTGGCGCCGAGTGGCGGCGTCGCTCTAATCGGCGAAGCAGGAAGCCTGCAACGTCAAGCCGGTTGGCGTATCGTTTTTTCGACTCCCCCGAGCGTCAGCACCTTATGGGCGTTAGCCCCAAACCGCGGGCGCCAGAAGCTGGAGCAAGGCCAGCGAATGGCTGCTGAGATCTCGCTCCAAACATTCCATGACGCTCTGGCCAACGGAACGGCTGCAAATGAAATCAGGAAAAACCGCGTGTTTCTCTCTGCCACTTTCCAGAATCGGGTATCGCACTCTGGCAACCCGGAACTGCGAATTGAAGCGGTCGTTTTCAATCTGGCACTCAGACCTGGCCTACCGGCAGAACCTCTTCAAAGCAAAGGCCTCTTCCAGGCACGTAGGGAGGCGCAACAAATTTACCGCAGTTGCCTTCGCGAACATTGTGAAAGTCAGCTTGGATTGGTCCTTCAGAGGCAACCTGACAGTTTCCGCATCATCGGCGTTCCAACTGACCTCTGCCGAGAATTCTCAATGAAGGTGGACCCTGCGTCCGTTGGGGCGTTGGATCTAAAGTCGAATAAGTTGTTTTCAGGGTGGGACTTGTTTGAGTCCTGGAGCACACGGGCGGAACAGTTTCAGTGGGGACCTCGGCAGGCAAAGTCTCTACTCGACTATTGCGCGAAACAGCAGAAACGCAACACGGCCTTCTTGGCTAACGGCCACAGACACGAGCACCATGCCAGGGAGAGCGACGGCTCCTTCAGTCGATGTTCCTCCACTCATACTTGCTCCAAATCAAATGGACAGCAACATTCACGCTGATAGGTGCAGCAACGTCCCGCAGCCGAACTGCCTGGGTCGCTTCGAATTGCCTGTGCTCTCGATTTCTAAGCCTCTTAAGGGAGCGGGCAGGGAATAGTGTTATCTCGAACTGGCCTGTGAAGGCTATTACGCACGCCCGTTGGAAGAACTCGGCCGCTGGTTCGGCAGGGAGCGCGACTCCTTGGTCTCGGAGACCACGTCGAGAAGGAGGCCTTTGCGAATCTTCTTTGCGAATTCTCGCCCGACGGAACACGACCGCTGGTTCAAAATGCTGGCGACGAGAATCGCCAATGTGGTTGGGACTTGGTCCTTTCTGTTGTGTTTCCTGGTGTGCCACTCGCGTCTTCCATTGCTCATGTCAGCTGTTTCTGACTCAAACACTGGGCTTCCACGGTTGGTCGAACAGCGCCTACGACAGTCCGATTCCGACCCTCGCCTCCATCCGCAACTGCGGATGGAAGAAGAAGTTAAGGAGGGCGGAATGGCCACTGTCAGTGAATCTGTCAGTAAAACGGCGAGTGGTTTCACAATTCGCCAGAACTGAACAGGACTCCACTGAAACTCGCCGAAACTCGCGTTCGTGAACGCGGATGAAACCGGACTGGTTTCTCGATTCAGAGAAATCAGTCATGAAACAAAGATTCATCCTGTTCAACCGCGCGGGCGTTTACTACAGCGAGGACACCGTGACCCGCAAGCAGCACAGCCTGCGGACCAGGGACGAGGGCGAAGCGCTCACCCTCCTGCATTCCAAGAACGAAGCCCACCGGCAGCCGGTCCTCAATCTCCACATCGCGCGGACCTATTTGACCGCGACCGACCCCGAGATTGCCAAGCGGACCTGGCAAGCGCCGATGGACGCCATGACAAAAACCAAAACCGGCTCGACGCTCATCCGCTACACACGGGCGATGCAGGACCGGGCGTTTGACATTCATCCGTGACCTCCCGATTCTGGAAACGCACTCCGTGCAGTTCCTCAAAGTCCTGGAGGCCGGTTCCGTCGCAACGAACGTGTTCTTGCGCCGGATTCACAACTTCGCCCTCGACATGAACTGGCTGCCCTGGCCGGTGCTCGCCAAGAAACAGTGGCCGAAGGTCCGCTTCAAGGAGAAGCGGGCCATCACCAGGAAGGAGCATCAGGCAATCGTTGCGAGCGAGGCGAACGCCGAGCGCCGGGCATTCTACGAATGCTGCTGGCACTTGGGCGGCGCTCAGTCCGACGTTGCGTCGCTGACCGCCGAGGACATCGACTGGAACACCAAAGTGGTGAGTTTCCTCCGTGTTACGCTTCGGCAAAGAACTTGAGACCGTGTTGCGGTCACTCCCGGAAGTCGGCTCGCTCTTTCCCAAATTCGGCAAGATGCGCGAGGCGCATCGGGCAACCGAGTTTGCCCGAGCCTGCCGTCGCCTGATGATTAAGGGCGTGACGCTCCACAGCTACCGCTACGCTTGGGCCGAGCGTGCCCGCACTTGCGGATACCCGGAACGCTTCGCCCAGGAAGCTCTTGGCCACAACAGTAAGGCCGTGCACCGTGCCTACGCTCGGAAAGCCCAAGTGGTGATTCCGACACTGGAGGATTTTGAAAAGACTATGACTCTGGGCTTCCATGCCTCGGAAGTTCCCCGAGAAGAAGCGCGGATGCGTCGGCAAACGGGGATGGGCATACATAGCCCTCAAGAACACCGCGACGGCATTTGGGATACCACTCGCCCGGCGTGCTGACACAAACCGCATCTACCTACCAAGAGTGCAAGTTCGGCCAAAGTTCTTGGGGGAAATATTCGGTTTTGAACTGCGAGCAGGTCGACTCCTGCCCGATCCTCGTTGTTTTCTCCCTTGCTGCCCCCTGAGCATTCAATACCATCCGCCCATGAACCGTCAGGTGACCACTGCTCGGACGCGCTATGCGGACGCTGCAGGCTCATGAACATGTAACGCATGCCCGAAACCGCCTCTTCCAAAAAAGAAGAAAAGACGAAGCCAACCCCGGTAGTTTTCCGCTTTCATCCACGGGTTTTCGCGTCCCTGGGTGCGGATTTGGTCACGAATGACCTCGTTGCGGTGATCGAACTCGTGAAGAACTGTTACGACGCCTTCGCAACGCGTGTAGATGTTCGCTTTAAGAGCGGAGCAGACGGAAGACTGTCGCTTGAAATCGAAGATGACGGAACCGGCATGACTGACGACACAATTCGTGATGTCTGGTGCGTCGTGGCCACGCCGTTTCGAGAAAGGAACACAACGGCATTGCGCGGGGATAAGCAGCGGAGGGTTTCTGGCGCAAAGGGCCTTGGTCGCCTTTCTGCTGCTCGGCTCGGCGAGGCCATGCAGGTCATAACCAAGAAGAAGGGCCAGAAATGCTGGCAAGTGGAAGTATCGTGGGACGGACTCGCAAGCTCGGATTCGATGGACACTTGTTGCGCGTTTCTTTCTGAGAGTGACGGAAAGGCGCTGGCCAATGGGGTCGGGACTCTAGTTCGCATTACCGGGCTTTACGGTGAATGGACGGACGACATGGTGGCCGAGCTTGAGGAAGGTTTGTCACGGTTGAAACCACCCTTTGCCAAACTCGGGGATTTCAAAATATTTCTTACTCCGCCGGGCTCAGACGAACGGGCAACGGAAATCGAACCCTCGAAACTCATCGAGAACCCGACATATCTCATTAAGGGCCATTACGCTGGGGACGGTTCGCTGAAATACTCATATCAATACACTGGCTTGGATGGAAAACGCCGTTCACCGGGAAGAGTTTCCCAGACGTGGCAGACCGTCAAAGACGACATCGCAAGAAACCCGCAGAGGCATCACCCCAAAGGCAAAAAGCCAATTTGCGGTCCATTCTCATTCGAGATTCGCGCATGGGACTTGGATAAAGACAGCGTGGAAATGGCTGCGGAGCAGTTTCACATGCAAAAGGCAAGAATCCGAGAAGAGATTCGCACCTTCAAGGGGTTGTCCGTGTATCGGGATCAGATTCTCGTATTGCCAAAATCCGAAGGTGCGCGTGATTGGCTCGGACTTGATTTGCGCCGCGTCAGCAAGGTGGGGACACGCATAAGCACCAGCCAGATTGTCGGGTACGTCGGGATTTCCGGCGATACGAATGCCGACATCGAAGATACAAGCGATCGTGAGCGATTCGTCCAGAATGATGCGGCGAAAGAGTTTCGGGTACTACTTTATCACGTCATTGAGGCGCTCGAAATGGAGCGCGACAAGGACCGTGAGACGCCGCCACCAAACCCGACAGACATGTTTTCAGGCATTTCCGCAGCGGATATTGTCTCGGAGGCCCGTCGTGCGAAAGAGCAAGGCGCGGACGCGGATGAAATCATAGCGTTGGTGGAGGGGTTTGATCGAAAACTGGAGGGCACGCGCAAGACGGTTGAGCAGCATTTCACTTACTACAGTCGTCTCGCGACACTAGGGACAATGGCGGCGATGCTGGTTCACGAAATTGGGAACAAGCGCCTTTACATTCAGAGCTTCGTAGACGCGGTTCGTACTTATCTCGCCGAACCAAACAAGGGTATCGCTGACGTTAAGAAGACACTGAAATACGCCGAGGAAGCGTTATCCCATTTACAGCGACTTGCAGAAGTATTCTATCCCCTCGCCGCACGCGGCTACAAGCGTGGCAGACGCACAGCATCAATCGCGGCGACCCTTGAGATGTGCCGCATCGCACAAGAGAAGCCGTTTGAGGAAAGGGGAATTACTTGGGCGACGGATCTCAAGGGTGCCGACGAGGTGAAACTCGATCCCGCCGAACTTCATGCTGTACTCCAAAATTTGATTGATAATTCGGTCTATTGGATAGCCCGGAAGGAAAGTGGAGATAAGAAGCTCCTTATCGAGACGCGCCGAACTTCGATCTCAGACCGTGTGCAGGTCATGGTACACGACTCGGGAGTTGGCGTTGCCAATGAGGATCGTCCAAAGATTTTTAACCCCGGATATACGCGAAGGCCAAATGGAGCTGGCATGGGCCTCACTGTTGCGGGTGAAATCGTATCGCAGCATGATGGTAAGCTGAGGCTGGCGCCCAAAGGGCGGCTAGGCGGCGCGACGTTTGACTTCACGCTGCCCATTGCGAAGTAGTCAGACCTTTCCATGAAACTCAAGGTATTGATTGTGGAGGATGAGGATGTTGTCGGAAACCTGTTAGAAGAAGTGATTATCACCCGCCTGTCGGCACTCCAGCACGCGCCAGTTGTCAAGCGATGCCGCAGCATCCCTCAGTCCGGAGAAATGCTTGAGGACTTTCGGCCACACGTCGTCACATTGGACTTGAAGGATGACAGCACCGACGATTTGTCGGCTGGAAAACCGGCATGGGAATTCATTCGAGATAAACACTTCTGTCCCGTGGTTTTCTATTCCGCGAATGCGCTTCCAGATGGCTTTCCAGATGGAAAGGACCACTTCGCGCACCACTTGTACAAGGGAAACAAGCAGCCGGTCGATGTTGCCGCTATTATTGAAGGATTCCTCCCTCACGTCATCGGCCTTGAGCAAATCCGCAGCGAAGTTGAGAGTCGTTATGCAAGGTCGGTTCAAAAGGTTTCGAGACTGATTTGGAAGGCGGAAAATGATCCAGTACAGAGAAATCAATCGTTGCTGCGGGTAACTCGGCGGCGACTAGCAGCGACGCTGGAACATCCTCTCGTCGGCGAAACCCATATCAAGGCTTGGGAACAGTTCATCTACCCACCGACTGACGAAGGGCATCTTTGCACAGGAGACTTAGTCCTACAACATGGGGCGGATCGAACAAATGCCGAGAGCTACCGTGTCGTCCTGACGCCTCCGTGCGACTTGGTTCCCGGACAAAATGCGGTAACGACAGTGCTGTTGGGCAAATGCCTTCGTGTGGCCGACGCCGAGGTATTTAGGAGGGCAAATGTTCAGGTCAATAGCACTCCTACAGCTAAGCTCGCAGAAAAACTTGGAAAAGATGAGGTCGGCGGAATGAAGATCATTCCTAAGTTAAGCGATCTATGGCCAACGATGGTTCTGGACTTCAAGTCCCTCGAGCTATTTCCGATGACTGCAATCGCACTGTCGCCAGAAGTGGCAACGAGCCAATCCGCGTTCGAGCGTATCGCCAGCATGGACAGCCCATACCGGGAGGCGCTGTCGTGGCGCTTTATGCAAACGGCAGGCAGGCCCGGAACTCCGGATACAGACAGGGCATCGCTTGAGACTGAGATAAAAGCAGCGACCTAACGTATGGTAGCCCTAGATTTCTTCTGCGGAGCTGGTGGTCTGACACGGGGATTCCTGAACATGGGGATCGAAGTGCGTGCCGGTATTGATATCAACGCATCATGCAGGCGCACCTACGAGGAGAATAACGCTCCCGCAAGATTCATTCCAGGGGACCTCAGCGTTCTTCGCCCTTCAGATATCGCGCCCTATTTGGATGGAATCCCACGTGAAAAGCTAGTTTTTATGGGATGTGCGCCTTGTCAGCCATTCAGCAAGCAACGCCGGAGAGTGAGCCGCGATGGCGGCACCCTACTCGAGAGGTTTGGACGCCTCGTAGACAGGTTTCGCCCCGCATACGTCATCATCGAGAATGTTCCTGGCATCGCGAAGGTTCCCGGCAACAGCACATACAGGAGATTTCTCAAGCGCCTCACTGCCGCAGGCTACAAATTCGCCGACGGAAGACTTGATGCCAAGTGGTTTGGCGTACCTCAGACGCGCAGTAGATGGGTAGTAATCGCGTCTCGAAGAGGGAAACCAGTTTTGCCAGAAAGGACGCACGGCACAAAGAAAAGTCCGTTTGTCACCGTCCGTGATGCCATTTATGGCTATCCCCGTATTCGTGCGGGCGAACAATCCATTTCAGTGCCAAACCACCGTGCCGCGTTGATTTCTCCTGCAAATCTGAAACGGCTCACTCTAACGCCTATCGACGGAGGAGGGCGTTTTGATTGGCCCGATAGCCTTGTTTTGGACTGCCACCGGGATTATGAAGGGCATTCGGACGTTTACGGCCGAATGAAATGGGACGCGCCCGCTCCCACCCTAACTTGTCGTTGCTACAGTATCTCCAACGGACGTTATGGACATCCCGAACAAGATCGCGCCATTTCTCTCCGAGAGGCCGCAAAGCTCCAGTCCTTTAATGATGGTTATGTTTTCTATAGTGAATCCCAGGCGGGACTCGGCGCGCAAATAGGGAATGCAGTGCCCGTAAAAATGGGAGAAGCACTCGCACGAGCACTCCTTAATCTTCACGCGAAAAGCGCGAAGTAAACGAGAGGATTATGCCACCGCGCCGAGATAAAGAATTCTTGTATGGCTGATATTTGGAACAAAGAACGGCGTTCAAGAGTGATGTCTCTAATTCGATGTGAAGGGAACAAGTCCACCGAACTGAAGTTGATAGCAATTTTTCGGGAGTTCGCGATCACGGGTTGGCGGCGAAAGCAGAAGCTGATTGGAAAACCCGATTTTGTCTTTCGCAAAGATCGGCTCGCGCTTTTTGTTGATGGGTGTTTCTGGCATGCGTGTCCGCTCTGTTGCCGACACCCGGCTTCCAACCAAAAGTTTTGGAGCGAGAAGATGCGCAAGAACCGTGCACGTGATCGTTACGTTACGCGGCAGCTATCGGAGAGAGGTTGGAAAGTTGTGCGACTCTGGGAACACCAATTACGCAATCCGAGGCAAGTTTTGGCTAAGGTAACCAAATCGTCCATCAAATAGGGAGCGGTAGAACTGAAGGGTTGTTATCGTTGCCACTGTGAAGAAGCCTTCGTTGACGTGCGTTCTGTTTGTGCCAGTGCTGATTGATGGTTGTCGTCACCCTTACAAGCCAACTTCGGTCTTGCGCGAGTTCGAGCATATCTGACGTCGCGAAAAACTTGATGCCGTTCGGTGGCGGGTTGCCGAGCGGCTTGAGCAACCTCGCCGTAACTAGGGCCGGGATGTCGTGCGCCTCCTCACGCCATGAACGCTTTTCTCCTTTTGATTCGCTGCCTTCCTGCGAAATCGGGCGGCGATGGTTGCCTCACTTGCGCCCGAGTATTACCAAAAGCAGAATCACGACAATGCCCCCCCAATTAGCGCTACTTGGAAACTCGAAGGCTTTCCGTAGACCGCTTCATTTGCCGTGTGTTCGCAATTGCGGTCGATAGGATCGTATGGTTTGGGGTTGGAGACGATCTTGTCGGCGCGCATTTTCACACTCCAAGGGTTAGCCCCAGTGCTTTCAACTTTGACCTTTGCCTCACCAGCGAATTCGCGAAATGTGCTGATGTGCTCTCCTCTTTCAGGAGTGTTGTTCAAAACGGTGTTCGTCCCGAGGAAGACGCCGACATGTTGGATTAACCCCAAGGCTTTGGGCCGGGTTAGTTTGTCGCCGATGGCGAGGGTGTTCTGCATAAACTCATTTCTTTACCAGATGCCGCAGCAAAAGCGCCAACGCGACCGCCACACCCGCAACAATAAGCGTGTTCTTAATGGTTTCCCGAATTTCTGGATCCTTCGCTGCCTTGCGGAACTCGTCGAAAAGTGCGTTTTGGTATGGGGTCGGGGCAGCGGCTTTTCGCTCCCATTTGCTCACCGTAATCGGATGGACGCCCGCTATCTGGGCGAACTCAACTTGGTTCAAAACAAACCAAAAACACAGCGCCATCACAGCGTATGTGAAGAAGAAGTAAACTTGAGCGAATCGAAGAATGGATGAACCGGGTGCGTTGCTGAGGAGGGGAACGAAGATGGAAAAGAATGAAGGAAATGCTGTGCGCTTGAATTCGGCTGCTCTGGCCGCCGCTGGAGTAACAGGCATGGCCGTGGGAGGAAACAGGCTCTTTTCAAAAGGATTCGGTAACAAAGAAATCATCTTCGTAGAGGGAACCGATGGGCAGTGGATGGCGACTTGCACTTGTGACGCGCTCGATTGTGGAGTCGCTGTGCATATGACGGAGGAACAGGCCGCGGAGCTTCTTCTTGGCCGCAGGCGACCGATTGATCAGATCTTGCCGCAGGTAGAGCGCGAACTCCGGGAAATCTTCATTACCGGAACAACCTCGGCAGAATTTGACAAATGGACCAGAGCAGCTTCGGCCCAGAGCCGATTATGTCAACCTTGGCTATGAATCTGACGACGCTTGACAAGCACACACCGGATGCACCTGCGGTGCGTTGTGCTAACAATGGGGTCAACCACACCATATTCCCTCGCCGCCACAGGGCTGAGGAGCTGTTTACAGATTGTTAACAAGATTCCATTCCATTCGACCCAACTTGCTGATCTGCAAACCAGAGTGGTCGCTAATGGAGCGTGTCAACCACACATAAGCTGCCCCGATAGCGCGCGATCGCGGATGGGAGTGTTTCACGTCCTAGACTACCACAACGCTCAGCTCGATTGGTCTGGAGCACCAATCGTCTTTGGTAATCTCAAAGGTGTGAACCTGCCCGTCGCCATCGACGGAACATCGGAAACAGGGCGACTTCCGGCTTATCTTCACGAAGAACGCGACCTGTAATTCCAAAGCTGCGATTTCGATCCCCCTCAAGGTGAATTCCCCGGCAGAGAACTCGAGGCGCTCCCGCGTCGCATACCAATGCACGCTTTCGCCCTCGTAGTTGCCGAGCCGCCAGGCCTGGTCCTGGTGGGCGATGGCCTCGACTCGTTCGTTGGCGAACGTTTGAAGGAAACCGAGGCGGTCTCCCCATAGGCACAGGCAGTTTTGCAAATCCTTGGGAAACGGCGGCGACTGCGGGCGCGAGGTGATGCGGACGTTGATCCACGCCGGATCATGGACTGCGTGAAACACCTCCACGCTGAATATGCCTCTAAGATCATTGTCGAAACGGCGGAACTCCAGTCGTGGGCATTGTGCCAGCATCGCCCTCGCGTCTTTAGTAATGCGTCGCGCAACCAGGATGCCGCGGGCGGCCCCCAGCAATTCCACTTTCTCTTTCAAAATGATGACCGCGTTCTTGGAAACCGGCTTCGTCCAGTCCTTGCACTCGAACAACACTTTCGCCTCATACGTCGTTCCCGGTCGCGTGACGACGTAGATGTCCACTTCATGCTTTGAGCCGGAAATGGTGAAATGCTTGTTAGCCTCGATAGTGAACTCTCCGCCCTTGAGGCCGGGATCGCTTCGTAGCAGTGCCTGCTGGATGACACGCACCGCGTGTTCCAATCGCCGGCCATCGTTTTTCCGATTCTTCACGAATCTTTCCAAATCTGCATCGCGCACAAACCGCAAGTCGCGAGAAGCCGCCCCCAATTCAGTTCGCTGCCTGTACGTCGCCGCGAATTCGCCGCGACGGCACGCGCCGTTGCACTGGCTGTGGATTGACGAAGGCCAGGCCAACGACGCTGCACACAGGTTGTCAATCCTTCTCAACCTCAATCCAGAGAAAGGACTGACATTTACGACCGACGAACAACGGAAAGGCAGCGCCAAAAGACCCGCAACCCGCAGGCACCCATTTCCTATTTATGAGACGGGTTCCACTGAGGAAACGATTATTTTATCGAAGGAGGCTCATCGGCCAGCGACTTTCGGTCCGCGTCCTCCAGTTTTCCGGTGGTCTTTTGTTTCTCCAAGAGTTTCGCCAACGTCTCGGGTGAAGCCAGTTTCGCCTGACCGTCCACAAAATACACCGGGAGCTCTTTTTTGTGAGGCTTTGGTTTTTCGTAGAGAAGAATGTTCGCCCGATCGGCTTCCTTCTGTCCGGGAAGATATTCGTAGGAGCAATTGGCAAACGCCCACTTCCATTGGCGATCCAGCTGCCAACTGGAAAAGCCGGTCGGAAGCTCGGGGGCTCTCGCCAGTTCGTCTATCGGCGAGATGAGCAGAGTCGGCTTGGCGATTTCAGCGTCATTCAGCCGCGCCGGATATTGTCCGTTGACCTGATTTGCCAGCGTTAGAGCCATTCGGATCGCTCTGAGATTCCGGACGCTCTGCGCCAAAAGAACTTCTCGCTGGTTGGCAATCTTGACGTCTTTAACCGGAGTGCCTTTGTTCCCCGCATTTTCCGTTTTCTTGGCACCTGCTCCAATGCCTTTTTCGCCAGCAAGACATGGGGTCACAACAAGGGTAACAGCGGTCAGGAGGAGGTACCCTGCGATGGTGCGGCAAACGGATTTTTTGGCCTTCACACTCTGGCCTGAAAACGGTGTTCGCATTCATTACTGTTCGGCTAATTCTCGACCAGCTTGATGCCATCTTCCGTCGCCAAATTTCAGCGCGTCGGGATAATTCCTCGGCACCCTGGGGCGGGGACAGGGGATCCATGCTCGACGTTACGCGCCTTCCCGGTTCAGGGCGGGAAGTTGGGCGAGCAAATCCTTCTTCGCGGGAGATGGGCGCAGTTTCCCTGCCGACTCCTGCAACGGTGTGGACCGCTCGGTAATCGCGATGTGGCTCGGACATGAATCCGTGGATACCACGCAAGATGTATCTCCACGCCGACGTTGAACTGAAAAGAAAGGCTCTCGCCAAAACGGCGCCATTCCGAGGTCGGCCCGGCCGGTATCGTCCACCTGACCAGTTCTTGGCCTTCCTGCAAGCCCTCTGATTATGCCGAGCTGAGAAATGGAAACGGCGGTTCCTCAATGATTTTGATGAACCGCCAAGGCTACTCGGCATAACGGCCATTTTGCGTGGTAACGGGTGATCCCACCGCCTTTTCTTACTTTTCTTGTCTGTTTTTCCGATCAAACGTCGCATTGCAAGGTAGAGACAACCAGCGAATATCCCGCCATGAGCCAACCCGAGCGCAAAGAGGTGCAGATTTTCAACGCCGCGCTGGCGTTATCCGTGCCCGGCGAGCGCGCGGCCTACCTCGACCAAGCCTGCGCACACGACGCACCGCTGCGCCGGAAAGTCGAAGCCCTCTTGCAAGCTTGCCGTGATGCGGACGATTATTTCCAAACCGTCATCGCCCCATCGCGTCCCGCCGGAGAGCAAAGCGCACCCCCCTACAGTGCCGTCTCCAGTAGCACAGACCTCGTCCCACTCACCGAAAAGTCCGGCGACCGTATCGGCCGCTACAAACTTCTCCAACAAATCGGCGAAGGCGGCTGCGGCGTGGTCTTCATGGCCGAACAGGAGGAACCCGTGCGCCGCCGCGTGGCCTTGAAGGTCATCAAGCTCGGCATGGACACCCGGCAGGTCGTCGCGCGCTTCGAGGCCGAACGCCAGGCGCTGGCGATGATGGACCATCCGAACATCGCGCGCGTGCTCGACGCCGGCGCGACCGGGACCGGCCGGCCTTACTTCGTCATGGAGCTCGTGAAGGGGGTTCGCATCACCGAATACTGCGACCAGAATCACCTCCCCACCCAGGCGCGGCTCGACCTGTTCATGAAGGTTTGTTCCGCCATCCAGCACGCGCACCAGAAGGGCATCATTCATCGCGACATCAAGCCATCGAACATCCTCGTCACGCTGCACGACGGCGTGCCGGTGCCCAAGGTGATCGACTTCGGCATCGCCAAGGCCACCGAAGCGCGGCTCACGGACAAAACCCTTTTCACCGCCTTCGAACAATTCATCGGCACGCCCGCCTACATGAGCCCGGAGCAGGCCGAGATGAGCGGCCTCGACATCGACACCCGCAGCGACATCTACAGCCTGGGCGTGCTGCTCTACGAACTGCTCACGGGCAAGACTCCCTTCGACGCCACGGAACTACGGGACGCGGGCCTCGACGCGATGCGCCGCACCATCCGCGAAAAGGAACCAATGCGACCCTCCACCCGGCTGGAGACGATGCTGGAAGGCGAATTGACGACCGCCGCGAAACAACGCCAATCCGAGCCGCCCAAGTTGGTGAACCTGGTGCGGGGCGACCTGGACTGGATCGTAATGAAGGCCCTGGAGAAGGACCGCACCCGCCGTTACGAAAGCGCCAGCAGTTTCGCCCAGGACGTCCAGCGCCACCTGAGCAACGAACCAGTGGCCGCCCGCCCACCGAGCCTGCTCTACAAATTTCAGAAGGCCGTGCGCCGGAATAAACCGGCCTTCGCCGCAGTTGCTGCCGTGTTCGCCGCACTCGTCATCGGCGTTGGCCTCACGGCCTGGCAAGCCGCGATTGCCATCCGCGCCGAACATGCTGCACGCCGACACGCCGCACAAGCTCGCGCTGACCGCGACCGCGCGGTGTTCGCCGAATCCAACGCCACAGCCAATGCCATCGAAGCCACCAACGCCCTGCAAACCGCCCACGAACGCATGGTGAAGTTGAACGTGGCCGAAGGCTGGCGCCGGGTGGACGAGGGCGACTTCTTCGGAGCGCTGGTCCCCTTCGCCGAGGCCTTTGCCCTGGAGGAACACAAATCCGACCGCGCTCAGATTCACCAGATGCGCCTGGCCAGCGTGCTCCAGCGGTGCCCGAAGCTCGTGAATGTCTGGAGCGTCGGTACAAACGCTAGAATCCTATGCGCTAAGTTTAGTCGAGACGGTTCCCGGCTGTTAGCAGCGATCACCACGCCCGGCCGGTCCCAAGACACCGCTTGCATATGGGACAGCGCAACAGGCCGCCCATTGATAATCCCTATCAAAGAGCAAAAGTACTTATCCTCCATCGACTGGAGCGCAGACGAATCTCGAATTGTTCTGGGCACCCACGACGGTGGAGAGAAGCACGACGACGGAACAGCACGGATCTGCGAGGCGACTACAGGACGCGATCTGCTGCCCCCACTTCCGCATGCCGAAGCTCGCGTTAGAATCAGTCGGGATGGAACACGGCTTCTGACGCTGGGACACGAGTCGAATATGATCAGGACTTTCAAGATGTGGAATGCTCAGAATGGCCAATTGATCTGGAGCAACCGCGTCGCTGACGCTACGGGCATCCTCGCAATCCCGATGTTGCTTTCGCCTGACGCTGACAAGGTGATTACTGCACGCACGATTCTAGATGGTCGCACTGGAGAAGTGTTGAAAGCTCGATATACAGAGTCATCCGGGCCGGTCCAGTCCGACAGCATTTCACACGACGCAGATTTGATCGACGCTGCGGAGTACAGTTCTGATGGCACTCGGCTCTTTTTCTACTATGAGTTTTGGGCAACGCTGCGTGATGGGCGAGATGTGGAGCGAGTTATCCAGCGATGGTCCGGTCCCGCGTACCCGTCTCGTGGCCGGTTCAGTCCCGACGGCAGTCTTCTCGCCACTGGCAACAACGATGCAACGGTCCGAATCTGGAACGCGGCGGACGGCACCCCAACAGTTTCGCCATTGGAACACAGGGGGTTCGTGTTTGACGTTCGCTTCAGCCTCGACGGGCGCAAGTTGGCTACGGGTACCGGAGATGGTGAAGCCCGAGTCTGGGACGTGGCGACTGGCAGGCCGATTACCCCTTGGCTGATTCATGACAGCCGAGTACATAGCGTGGCCTTCACCTCAGATGGAATGCGCCTTTTCGTCGTCTGTGACAGTGGCTCCGTAGCGGTCTGGGACCTGAAACCCATGGGTGTCCCCCGTTTCACGTGGTCCATTCCAAGCGTTGGTAAATCGCACCCCGGGCCACGACTAAGTTCGGATGGAAAGATCCTGCTGACGGGCATAACAAATCAGGCTTCCATCACGTGGAACCTCGCGGACGGAAGTCCACTGCTTCCGCCAATCATGGCTCCTGGTTACGCGGCTCCGACCAGTTCACATCTCCTGACATACGATGGATCGACTTGGTCCGTGCTAAGTCTGAAGGATGGCAGCACAGTTACACGGTTCGACTCCAACCATTTTGCTAATCCTTGGATGACGAGGGCGGGAGCGATGAGCGAGGATGGCCGCTGGCTCGTCTTACAAAAGAAACCGGAAAAGGACATTATCGTCCTTGATGCCGTTAGCGGAAGGCTGATTGCCAACCTCGGCTCTGCACATTCCATCGACAGTGATCCTCGGATCCGACCGGATGGCCAGCAAGTCGTCGCCCGTCTCAAAGGCGGTCGCTTAGTCCACTGGGACCTATCATCGCCGAAGGATCTAAATGTTGTGCAGAAAGATTATGGTTATCCTTTGAGTTACAGTGCAGGGGGCCAATGGCTACTGATGAACGATCTCCCGATGGGGAGTTGGGGTGGCACGACAGTTCGCGACAGTCGGACGTTCCAACAGGTATTTCGAGATGGCGATTACGACGAGGACATCCGTAGCATCAGCTCTGATGACGTTTGGGCGACCACATTCAACGATTATTGGTGCCGACTCCGCTGTTTGACCAACACCTCCTTCCCATCAAAATCCTTTCGGCACCGGGGAACCATAGCCACAGCCGCCTTCGCAGAGAAAGGCAAGCTCGTCATAAGTGCAGGTTCAGACTTAATCCTTCGTTTTTGGACCGTGCCGGATGCTGAAAAAGCGTTATTGGCCGCGCCAGTCGCTGCCCCCGTTACGGAAGACGACGGAATCCTGGTGACTCCAGACAATCGGGGCTTTGTGACCGTGCATGACGACGACACACTGCGCTTCTGGGAACTCCCGAAGAGCCAGCGTGCCGTCTCCGACTGGCTGGCGCTGGCAAGGTTTTTCGGCAGGCTGCGTGAGTCAGTGAGTGGCAGTGACCACCCTTCCGCCTCGACTGGCTCCCAATCCTTCCGTGACCTATGGCTAGACTTGCGCGCGAACCACCCCGAGCTTTTTACCGTTTCCTCTGACGAACTTGATGCCTGGCACCGGCACGAGGCGTGGCGATGCGAGTCACGCAAGGATTGGTCCAACGCCGTGCATCACCTCACCGAGTTGCTTAAGACCCAACCCGACAGCGGCGATTTTCTCCCACGCCGGTCCGCAGCATACGTCGCGAGGGCGGATGAACTCGTAGCAGCCGACGTGAGGAGGCTCACTACCAATGCCGCGGAGCGCGGCGTCCGCGTTGCGCCAACGCCTGATGGCTCAACAGCGCCGAAGCGGCTTGAAGGCCGCGCGCCGAGCGAAAAAGATCAGAGCCTCCTTACGTCGGCTGCTACGAATTTATTGGAACTGGCGCTGGCCGATTACAATCGCACGCTGGCTTGGGTGGATCGTTATCCGGCGATTGCGAAGGAAAGCCGGCTTCCTTTCGTCGAGAGGCGCCGCGAAGTTTACCTCAAGCTGGGTCGCCAGTTAGAGGCCGAGGCGGACGAACGTGAACTGAAGGCCGCACGACCAACGTCACATCCACCCCAGCCGTGAGTGACCTGACGCGAATCCTCGAACGAGCGCAGGACGGCGACGCCAAGGCCGCCGAAGAATTGCTTCCGCTGGTCTATGAGGAGTTGCGCAAGTTGGCCGCCGCGCGGATGGCTCGGGAGTCGCCGGGCCAGACACTTCAGCCCACTGCGCTGGTTCACGAGGCGTGGTTGCGGTTGGTTGGGGACGAAAACCGGAAGTGGGATGGCCGAGCCCATTTCTTCGCCGCGGCGGCCGAGGCGATTCGGCGCATCCTCGTCGAGCGCGCGCGCCGGCGTCAGCGATTGCGGCATGGCGGCGGGCAGGAGCCGGTGGACTTGGAGGTGGTGGAAATCCCGGTCGCCATTGCGGACGAGAAGGTCCTCCAGGTGAGCGAAGCCTTGGACGAGTTGGAGGCCGAGGACGCCACGGAGGCCCGGATCGTGAAGATGAAGTTCTTCATGGGGATGAAGGTGGACGAGATTTCCGCTGCCCTGGGTGTCTCGGACAAGACAGTGCAGCGCCACTGGGCACACGCGAAGGTGTGGCTCTATCAACGCATCCGATCTGATTCTTGACTCACGACCGCCTACGCACTTGTGCCTTACCGCGCAAGGCATGTGATGAGAGTCGTCCGATTTCCTCGTCAGAGCCATTCTTCGTATTCCTCCTTCAGCGAGTCGCCATCGGATTCGGCAGAGCCGCGGTCCTTCGGTGTTTCCGCATCCAGTTGCCCGGAAGCCTGATTCTTCGTGAGGTCGAGGGAGTCCGCGATTTCCTGTTGTCGGACTGCGAGAGCGGCAAGGCGCTCCGCGTATTCGAAGGGCTGCCCGATTTGGACGTTGAGATCGGTAGTTTGTTTGTGGGCGTTCGTGATCGCCTTCTCCACGTCGGCCGCAACTTCCCCAAGGCTTTGGACTGCGTGTTCGAGGGAACGAATGGTTCCGAGCGCCGTGTCGGTGATCTTGGCGACATGGAGGCCAGCGCCGCGAATCAGGATTTCCGGGCCGCGCATGTAGTTCTCGGCTACCAGAAGCTGGAATCCGACGAAGCGTCCGACTTGTTGTTCCGCCCCTGTGCCCCGGAGGCGCATGGCGCGGCGGAGCAGGAGTTCTCCGGCGATGCCCCGGTCGCGGATTTCCTGCCCCTCGATGTGGATGACGAACTTGTCGCCACTCGTGTCCTGCCGGGTCGCGAGATCGGCGCGCACCTCTTCCAAGCGCTTTTCCAGGCGGGGGAGCTCGTCCATGAGATGGCGGATTCGACTGCGCAGCTTGTATTGGCTTTCCAGGTGTTGGCCGCGCAGGCGCGTAAGGCGGGCAACTTCGGCGTCGATGCTGGCCTTTTCGATGACTAGCGGATTGCCCGAGGCGATGGCTTTGACTTCGGAGTAGGTGAGGGCGGCGCCGTCGATGTCCTCGATGCGCCGCAAATCGCTCTCGCCCGTCATAACCTGCGCGATGAAGCGAGCCTTTGTCTCCAACGTCTGCCACGAATAGGCGTCGAAACTCTGTTCCGTGACGTAGCGGAATACCTCGACTTCCGCATTGCGATTGCCCTGTCGAAGAATGCGGCCCTCGCGCTGCTCCACGTCAGCAGGTCGCCACGGCGCGTCGAGGTGATGAAGCGCAACCAGCCGCTCCTGAACATTGGTGCCAGAACCCATTTTCTGAGTGCTGCCAAAGAGGATGCGGACTTTGCCGGTGCGCACGTCGCGAAAGAGGGCGTGCTTGGAGGCATCACTCTCGTAATCCTGAATGAAGGCGATCTCCTCCACGGGCACGCCTCGCGTGGCCAGCTTGTCGCGCATGTCTTCATAAACAGAGAATCCCTTGCCGCCCGTCGGAGTCGAGAGGTCACAGAAGACCAGTTGTGTCAATCGATCCGAAGCCGTCTCTCGCCAAATCCGCTCCACTTGCGCCACGGCGCGATTCACCTTGCTGTCAGGGTGATCGGGGTAGGTGGAGTCGTAAAGCCGGAGGTCCAGTGCGGCTTTTCGCCCATCCGTGGTGACGAGTAGCATGTTGTCCTCACGCGGGTCGACCATCCCGGTTCGAAGTTGCTCGGCGCGCTCGACAAGGCTCTCGACGATCGCCTTCAACTCCGGCGAGCAAGGCGCGCTGATGATGGTGGGCCTGCCGTTTCGCAGCTCGGGCCTGGGGAGTTTCAGCATCTCCTGGGTCTTAATGTCTGCGACCTGCCGGAACTGCTTCATGAGCTCGGGCACGTTGATGAACCGGGCAAAGCGCGTGTGCAGCCGGTAGCCGGAGCCATCCGGCGCGAGTTCCATCGCCGTGACCGGCTCCCCAAACGTCGCGGCCCACGAGTCGAAGTGATTTACCCGGAGGGCTCGCAACGCCGTCATCTGAAGATAGCGCTGCATGGTGAACATCTCCGCCACGCTGTTGGCAATCGGCGTGCCAGTGGCAAACACCACGCCGCCGCCACCATTCATCCGCTGGATGTGGGAAACCTTGAGGAACATGTCGAAGGCACGCTGCGAGGCGGTCTGCGGCAGACCAGCGATTCGCGTCATCTTCGAGATGTAGAACAGATTCTTGAAAAAATGCGCCTCATCCACAAACAAGCGGTCCACGCCCATCTCCTCGAACATGAGCGTGTCGTCCTTCTTTTCCTCTGCGACCAGCTCCTTGAGTTTGCTTTCGAGCCGCTTTTTCGAGCGCTCCAGAATCTTCACCATGCGAGAATTCTCCTGCTTGCGTTGCTCCTCAATGGCCAGGGCCAACTCCCGCATCTGCTCCTTAAAGAACTCCTCTTGAGTGGCGCGCGAAACCGGCAGCTTCTCGAACCCGGAATGCGTCACAATCACCGCATCCCAATTGCCCGTGGCGATTCGGCTGATGAGCGTCTTGCGCTTCTCTTTCTCGAAATCATCCTTCGTAGCGAGCAGAATGTTCGCCCCCGGATAGAGCGTGAGAAGTTCCGCGGAGAACTGGCCGAGCATGTGGTTGGGGACAACAATGAGGGACTTGCGTGCAAGACCCAGGCGCTTTAGTTCCATCGCAGCGGCAACCATCGTGTAGGTCTTGCCTGACCCGACAACGTGTGCCAGCAGGCAGTTGGGCGTCTGGAGGATGCGCCACACCGCCGCCTTTTGATGGGGCCGCAGGACGATGGCCGAGCTCGCGCCGGGCAGCGTGAGATGGTCGCCGTTGAAGGTCCGCAGGCGCACGTTGTTGAACTCATCGTTGTATTTGCGGACCAACCGTTCGCGGAGCTCGTCATCCGCCCAAACCCATTCCTTGAAGCGGTCCTTGATCTTCTGCTGCTTGTCCCGTGCCGCCTCCGTGGCGGGGCCGTTGACGACGTCGCGCTCCTGGCGGGCATCGTAGTCATAAATGGTCGGCGTGCGCAGGTTGAGCGCGTCTTCAAGGAGGTCCAGGGCGCTGCGGCGGTCCGTGCCCCACTCGGTGGTGTTCGCCACGCTGCCCCTGGCTCCCCAGCCCCCGCGCACTGACCAGAGGCCAAGTTGGGGGGCATGGCTCACGACAATGCCCGCCTCACCCAGCAATTCCTCCGCGAACCGCTGCACGTCCTCTCCCGGAACCCAAGAACTGCCCAGACGCGCGTCGATCTCGGGTGCCGTGAGGTCCGCAGGCTGCACCGCTTGGAGCGCCTCGATGTTGCTCCTGAACTGCTCCTCGGCCACAGCCGCAGCCTCGGCAGCCACGAGCTTGGCCCGCACGTTGCCGGACAAATACTCATCCTCGGTTTCCCAGCGGCCGGTCTGCGGATTGAGGAATATCGTCCCCTTTAGATCCGGCAGAACTTCTCGCGTGGGCCGGTGGAGAAGGGCACTCACGCGCTCCAAATCCACGCACCCTCTCTCATTGAGGGTCACGAGCAGCGCGTCCTTCGGGTCGCGGACTTCCACCACCGGGCGGTGCCGCTGAAGTGTTCGCTCTCGAAATATCGCCGCCTTGGCGGCGCGGCCGTTTTCTGGATTGAAACTCTCAAGCGAGAGAACCAGCGGTAGATCCGGATCGCCACGAAACGCAATAGCATTGGGCCGGTCCGAAACGGGGCCGAACTTCGCCGTGAACCAATCGTAAGCTTGGCCGAGTTGCTCGCGCGCCGCCACCACGTCGCTTTCATCGGTGGCTTCGAGCTGCGAACGCAGACATCGCCTCACGGCATCGCGCACTCGGATGAGTCCTCGGATGCGCTGGGCGGTGGAGGTTGGCAATCCTTCCAAGATCCGCATGGTGTCCCTCTCGCGCACGGCAAGCTGGCCGTTCACGATGGCGTAGGCGTTGGGCTTGACGTGCTCCGGGGCAGGAAAGCTTGCCTGGACCTCTGGCCTCGGGGCAGGCGCAGACGCGCGGGAAAGGGAGTAGATGTCCTTCGGCAGGCGCGCGATGGCTTCCGCGAGCTGTTCGCCGAGGTCACGACCGTTGCTCACGCACGTCGGCTCTGCGCGTCGGTACATCCGGCCTTCCAGGCGCATCTCGCCCAGGATCATCTCTGGATGTTCGGTGAAGTATTCGTTGATTGGGATGATTTCCGTCGCTGAGTCCGACTCGTGTGTAACTTTCTTCCAATCCGGTCTACTCGGCAGTGCTCCCGGCGTGCGCTTTCGGAGCATTACAATGTCGGTGGTCACCTCCGTGTTGGCGTTCTTCTTGAATGCGTCGTTGGGCAGACGGATGGCGCCCAGGAGGTCGGCCTTGCTGGCGACATACTCACGCAAGCCGCCGTCCATCTTGTCCAGCGTGCCGCGCGAGGTGACAAATAAGATGAGGCCGCCGGGCCGGATTCTCTCAAGTGTGGCGGCGAAGAAGTAATCGTGTATGATGAACTTCCATTTCTTAAAACACGCGTCGTAAGGCTGGTAGTCGCCAAAGGGAATATTCGAGATGGCTACATCGTAGAAGTCGTCCGCCACCTTTGCCTCCTCGAAGGGTTGATGCCGAATGTCCGCGTCCGGATACAGTGCCCTGGCAAGCCGCGCTGTAATGGAATCAATCTCGATGCCAGTGATCTGCGAACGACCGTGCATCTCGTCAGGCATGAGGCCAATGAAGTGGCCCAGGCCACAGGCGGGCTCCAGAATGCGCCCGTGCTCAAACCCGAACCGGCGCAGCGCGGCATACATCGCCTTGATAACGACGGGAGCCGTGTAGTGAGCGTTGAGAGTGGTCGCGCGAGCCGAATCCAGTTCGTCGGACGTAAGCAGTGCCTCAAGCCGTTCGCGCTCGCTTGTCCACTGCTTGTTATACGGGTCGAAAACTTGAGGCAGGCCGCCCCACCCCACATAGCGCACGAGAATGCGCTTCTCCTCGTCCGTAGGGGCACGCCCCGCAGCTTCGAGAGCCAACACCAATTCGATAGCAGCGAGGTTGTCGTGGCACTTCTTTTTTAGCGAGCCGACTCCCAGGTTGTCGCCGTCGGTGATTCGGTAATTATTCTCATTTCGCAGCGGCTCGGCATCGGGGAGGGGAGTCAATCCGTCCGCTGGAGGCAGATGTATCTGCTCTCGATGATCGCCCCGGCCACGTTGCGATTCGGCCTTGCCGTCTACTTTCGCTTCATCGACCGCCGTCGAGGCTGGTCCAACTCCTTTGGGATGCTGACTCTCGGCTCCAGAAGCATTCTGTGAAGGACGCTCTTCGCTTCCGCTTGCGTCACCAAGTTCGTCAGGGGCTCCCCGCAATGTTTCTCGGCTTGGTAGCCGCAGCGCCTCAAAGCTCTCATGCGCTGGCCTGCTCAGTCCAAATAGTTCAAGTTGCTGGTCGTCATGTCTGACCCTCCTACGTGCCAGCATTCGACTCACTCATCCATCTGTAGGTGCTTCACGCCTTGTGACAGCTATATCGCTTCGATTCGACTCACCCACCATCTACGCCAGGCGCGGCGCGCCATCAAGGCACGCTTCCCAATACGCTGTCTCGTCCGATTCAAAACGTTGGTAGCCCCTCCAGCCGAGTGCACGACGAACTCCTTTAGTCTCAAGTCCGTGTGTGATAAAAGGAATGGAGAGTTCATTCAATCGCCTTTGGTGTTGGTGTGTTGGTCTGCTGTGGAGCATGACGCCATGATTGCCTATGACATCGGTCCACGATTTTCGCTTGGCCAAGTGCTAATCACCTCGAACGCCGCAAGTAAGGTGCCACCCGAAGATGTCGAGAAGGCCTTGCGGCGACATGCCCGCGGCGACTGGGGAGACCTTGACGCGCACGACTTGCAAGAGAACGAGCGATCCCTCAAGGAAGGGTGCCGTCTTCTTTCGGCTTACCGAGCCAGCAACGGGGTGAAGTTTTGGATCATCACCGAGGCCGATCGTGCGAGCACAACGTTGCTACTCCCAGAGGATTACTGAACTGTCAGGTCGAATCGACTTTGCCACTTTGACCGGATATGCCGTTCGTGCCCTCTACCTCGGTTTCTCCGGCTACTCCTTCACTACTGGCAGCTACTCTTCCAGTATCCGCTAATGGCAAGGCCTGCTTTCGTCTACGCTCCACCCATGCGTGACATGCGCCGCTCGATTAAGCGCTCGTCTGAAGATTTGGGGTCGGCACTTCCGGCCAACCCCCGTTTGATCCAAGTGGTCTACCGCAGTGCGCCGAAAGTCCGCGCTGTCATCCGACCCTGTTGGTTTTCTTTCCGAAACGTGGTAGGAGCAGGTCTCAAGTGCCAAGGCAGTGAACATCTTTCCAACGGAGGACATGATGCAAAACGTAGCGTTCGACGAACTCCCTATGAGTAAGCAAAAACCCATCCATGAGGTCCGGCTCGGCTCGATCAAGGCGGCAATCTGGAAGAACGAAACCGAGGCAGGCCCGCGGTTCAATGCGACGTTCAGTCGCCTCTATAAAGATGGCGAGCAGTGGAAGACAACTGACTCGTTCGGGCGCGACGATTTGCTCGTCTTGGCGAAAGTGGCGGACCAAGCACACTCCTGGATTCACGCGCAGGGCCAGGGAGAGCAAGAGGAAGATGCCAGGCGACTTGTCCGGAAATAATGTCGCTGCGTTAGACTTGGTTTCCTGCTCCTACGGAGCAGCCAACCGGAAGTATTTGGCGACATCTGCAATCGGCAGCCAGAGGCGGAATTCATCGCCATCTTCCGTGGGAGTATCGAAAACCGGCTGCCAGAACGCCCGTGACGCAAGACTTGCGGTGCATTCCAGATGATACGTGCTAGCACTGATCGGCCAGCGCAGACAGCACATTCCGTTGCTGTTGGCGATTTGCAGTCTGGGAACAGGTGCCACGAGACGAAATCGCATATTGGAGAAAGTGATCGATTCCGTTCCCGTGTCTTCCACGCGAACGAACGAGCTGGAGCGCATCTCGAACTCACCGAGCGAAATCCAGTAAATGGTAGTGTTCGGCGAACCCAAACGCTGATCGCGCAGGATTTCATTGGTGCCCAGCGCGTGGTAAACATGGTAAACGGCCGGATACGACGCCCTATTGGTGGACCTGCGATACGCAGCGTCAATTGCGTAGCGGCCAGGACCGAGAATCTCGAATGGAGGAACGTAATCGACCCACTGTTCACCGGCTGGGTCCGGCTCGCCTTCGTGCTGATCGGAGCCTGTGAACCAATAACCGATATCGGTTGGCCAGGCGCGGGCCACGTTGTGCCGTTGAAAATACGAATTGTCCCGTGCAGCGCCGTCGTTCGCGTCGGTCTTAGGGAGCACGTCGCCCTCATAAGCCGGAACGCCGGGCGGGTTGGTCCAGCCGTCCCGGCGCAGCTCGTAAACGTCGCCGATAGTCATCGCTCGCGGAGTTGTGTAGGTGGCGGCTGCCACCCTGAACCCGCCGGTTACGAATGCGAGCACAATCAACAGACAACCATTCAACTGATGCTGAGAACGAAGGGCACTTGCGATGCGCATTCTAAGCATGTGATCTTCTGCTTTTGCTGATTCGGGCGACGGACGCCAAGGAGGTGGGGGTTGGGGAACCCCGCTGAAGAAACGTTCCGCCGCCCGAACGAACAGGACCATGAACCCCTGCCTCCCACTCGTCAAGCTTCCAGCGGGCAAGCGGGCAACAGCCACTTGCTTGTCCGGCGCTCGCCATGATATGACGGCTTGGCTTGGAGCGCATCACTATGGGATCTCACATGGCTAAGTCTAACCTCAATGGTATCGACATGCTGATTGCTGAAACGCCCGTTCCCGACCACATGAAGAAACTCAAGCGCATTGGAGTGGAAGATCTGGTTGTCGGAGCGCACTACCTGCGGTTCGACGGGAGCCTTATCCGGCGAATCGATGCGATTGAAGGGCACAAGGTCCACTGCCAGGATGGGCTTGGTGTGATGGTCTTTGATGTCGAGACTTTCCTGAAACTCCATACGGCACTTGCGCCGCCAGGGTCAAAAGTGGAGCCGGATGATGACGATTCGTTCATGGCCTCATTGCCCCGGCAGTCAGCCGTCGTAGAATCGGTGCAAGCCTGCTCTCAAAGGGACGCGCCGGTGCGAATCGGCACGGGATTAAGGACAAGCGCGAGCGGGGAGGATTGAACATCATACGAAAGGCAACGCCGCAAGGATATGAAGCGAAGTTTGCGGGATTCATCCGCGTCTGTGACAAGGCGAAAGCTGAGGGGATTCCGCACGTCATCGTTGCCCAGCCACAGGTGTTGGGGGACACTTACGAAGAAGTAACCGAGAGTTTGTGGCGTCTGTCCGACGCCCGCCTCGTTCTGCTCATCGTAGGAGAATGATGCAAGACTTCGATTCTGATTGGGTTCAACTCAAACCTTGAATTGCACCGTTACGGGAGGATTGATGTGAGAGGCAAGGGGGAAAAGAAAATTGAGATTTCGCAGCTTGCCGTAGGACCAGTCCGGCATTCCTCGCTGACACCCGACCTGCTCGCACGCATTGAGGGCATCGCGCGAGTGTTTTCGGAAGTGGACGAGCGGCCGGGAGAAAGTTGGGTGGAGGACTTCCAGCGAGATCAGAATCCCGAGAAGGAAGTTGTCATTTGGGAAGCGATGGCGGCGGCTTATTCCGTCTTCACAAGGAATCGAAGCCTGAGCCCAGAGGCGAAGAAAGAGGCGTTCGGTCTGCTCCTGATGCGCTCAATGAATGACGAACGTCGTGTGCTGAAGCAGGCCCCATTGAAGCATCTGAGCCAGGCCACGGTGGCGGCGCTCTTGGCTGTTTTTAAGAACGTGGCTGGTGCGGAGGGGTGGTGGATTGAATGATTGAATAACATGATTCACCACCGCAACGGGCGCACGGAACGGCTCCTGAAGTGGCAACTGCTCCGCGCCGGGTTTCCACTCACCGTCATCCAGGTGCGATCCGGGTCCAATTACCGTGGAAGGCAAGCAGACCGCTCACGGCTGTCGATCACCCCGATGTGTCGTCCAAATACCTGATCCGCCTTGAAGTTCAGGCATCGCTGGAGCAGTTGTGCCTCGCAGTTTGGATCGGTCACGGCGAAACCGCTCGGTAGAATCGCTGCGGCGCTCCCATGGCCGAGGTATCCAGCATGTCTATGACTCCGTTTCGGGCGTTTGTCGCAGTCAACAACCTCCACTCTCGAAGGTCTGCCGACATCAACAGCCTGTTGGTTAACCAGTTCGGAGTGAGAAGTCTTAAGCGGTATGCTCCCTCGGCAAATCCAACGCTTTGGAACACGAGATTTGTCACAGGATTTCCATCCAACCGGAGCTCGCGCAGGCCGGTCATCCGGCCCAATGACGAAAGATCACGAATCTGATTGAAACGAAGATCCAACGATTCGAGCCTGCTAAGGTTGGCCAGCAGCGTCAAATTTGAAATTCCACAGACGGGCAGGGCCAGATGGCGCAAGTTTGTCAGCGTTGAGATCACAGACAAATCATCGGTTTGCCCCTCCATCAGGAGCTCAGTGAGATTTGGCAAGGTAGTGAGCGGTTGAAGATCGCTTATCGGGTTATAGCGAATATCCAGATGCTGCAAATTCTCAAGTCCAGTCAGGGGCGCTAGGTCGGTTACGTGATTCCCATGAAGATTTAGGTGCCGGAGACTTCGAATGCTGACCAGCGGAGTCAGATTCGCCACACTGTTCCCCTCGAGATAAAGTTCTTCGAGCCGCACCAAGCCGGCCAACGGGGCCAGGTTAACCACTTGATTGTAACGCAGGTCGAGCCACGTTAGATTCGTTAAATTTCGGAGTGGCAGCAAATCGCTGACTTGGTTTTGGAATAATTCCAAGCGGGTTAGCGGACTGAGGCCACTTAATGGTGAGAGATCACGGACTCTATTACCGTAGAGATCCAAATTAGTTAAATTCAGAGCGTAGTTGAGCCCGGCCAAATTCGTAATGCCAGCCTCGCGTGCGGCGAGGCCAGCCAACCGTTGCATGTCATTGGAAAGCAATGGGTCCGTCGGGATACCTAGGTGCATACGGACCGCCGTCTCCAAGGAGTGGTCGGCGAAAACAACAGCAGAAGGATCGAACCCACAGGACACCGCCCGATAAAATCGATAGGGATATCCGCTGGCTTCCGTGTCGAGGAACAAGAGGTAGCCACCACTGGCCGCGTTGGTCGCGATGTTCACCCAAGACTGGAAGTCGATCGTCGCCTGGATAACAGAGCAATCCAAAGGCTCAGTGGTGTTCAGGTTAAGAAACCCATCCGCTGTGCCGTCCTGACGAACATACATTTGGTTGATGACAATTCCCCCTGAGATGTTGCTGGAGACTACCGGTGACCCGCTAGCGGTGCTGAGGATCACGTTGGCAAGAACAAGCCGCGGATTGCGCAACGTCGCCGCCGCCACGGTGAATGGAATTGTCGCGACCGTGCCGTTGCTCAGCACGGAATTATTCTGTGAGTAAACAAGGACGCGCTGCACTCCGCTTTCCGGTTGGTTGGCCGCGAGTTGATGGCCCTGCAATGCGCTTCCGCTAGAAATGGCGCCTGCGGAGAGCACATCGTTCTCGAAGATCACGTCCGCTTGCAGAGCAACAACGTTCCGAGGATCGATGGCCTCGTATTGGATCGTTACGGGCACTTGAACGGTCGTGTTGGCCAAACCGCGCACGGTCGAAATCGACAGTCGTGGCATGCCGACTAAGCTTGGCGCTACTGCGATAGCCGCGATGAAGTACAACAGGCGCGGGACATGGGCCCCGGTGCGAAGAAACGATTTCAATGAATGGCTCGAGTTCAAGTTTCTCTCTTTCATGCGATTATCTTCATCGGGTTGGCGGCTGTCCCAACACTCCGCAGCCGAGGCCTGGATACGGCAGCCACGGCACGGGTTGGCACAGGACAGGACTTGAAACACCGCGCTCCCTGCATTGCTGACGCGGTGAAAACGACATTGGATCTGAAGTCAGCCTCCTCGCGGGCGGTCAAAGCGGCCTCCAAGCGGGACCCTGCTTCCACACGTATTCTAGCCGCCGTCTCTGCAGCGCAGTCCAGAACCTGGCTGCGCCACGGCGTCCCCCTGGCCCGTAACGACGAGTTGATCATGATCGCCGAGGAAGTCCCCGCCACGCTCCACGACGGATGACATGCCTGCTCGACGCCAACGGGGCAGTCTTTGGCGCTCACCATTTCTTCCCACGGGGTTTCATTGCCTCGATCACATGCGGTCTCGAAAATCGCGTGCTCGTTCCAACTCGATCCAGATGACAGTATTACACGTGCCATCATCTTAAGCGCCACCAGTTCGTTGTGTTGTCAATCGGAGCTGGCACGTACGACGCCTCCCCATTCCCGAGTTCGCCCGAGTAGTTTCGTCCGCATCCCCAAAGCGTTCGATTCGTCTTCAGTGCCAGCGTATATGAGGGCGACGGGAAGACTCGGGTCCAGTCCTGATTCGTGGTTACTTGAACGGGCGCGTTGGTTGAGCGGAATAAGAGTTCCGCAACCCCAAGTTGCCCAGAACTGCCGTCACCCCAAGCCCAGAGCGACCCATTCTGCTTTAGTGCAAACGTTGACCTACCGCTTGCGGCAACTCCCACCCAGTCCGTATCGGCACCGACCTGGACCGGCGAGTTTGTTGAGCCTAACCGATCATAAGAGAGGCCAAGACCCAACCCTCCGGAACGGTTGCTTCCCCACGCCCAGATCGAACCGCTGCGCTTTAGGCCGATCGCATGAGTGTTCCCGGCCGCCACACTGAGCCAGTCGCGGTCAGTGCCTATCTGAACAGGGCTATTCGTGTAACGCAGTTCATCAAAAGATCTGCCGACGCCCAATTCCCCATAATAATTGTCACCCCATGCCCAAACGGTGTTGTCTTGCTTAATGGCGTAAGCGGCCGTGGAGCCTATCGCCGCGCGAATCCAGTCAGCATCGTTGCCAATTTGCGCAGGGCGGTTTGTCGCCGCAAAGTTTCCCCATGCCCACAACGTCCCGTTCGACCGGAGTGCCAACGACGAACCAGGATAGTCGCTGTTTTGAGTCCACACCGTCTTCCAAACGTTGTCACTTCCCACCTGCGTTGGTAGGTTTGTCGACCTCAGTGAGGGGCCAATCCCTAGTCCCCAAGCCCATAGAGTCCCATCATCGCGAACAGCAACAGAGAGGGCCCAGCCAGCCGCGACGGAGCCCCAACCGTTGGCATTATCGACAAGTGCGGGAGTCGCTCGGTTCGTGAAGGTCCCATCGCCCAGCTGACCATAATTGTTTCCTCCCCAAGCCCAAAGTGCACCGTCGAGGCCAATGCCAATTGCATGATAGGCACCGCTCGCCACTTCGGACCATAAATACGCACTGGTCGTTGGCGCAGGAAGGGAGCGAAACCGACGTTCAAGGTTGCCCGTTTCAAAGTAAGCGTCGCCACCCCAAGTAAACAGTGAACCATCACTGCGGAGCGCAACAACAACTGCTTCGCCAACGTCAACGTGGGTCCAGTTTGTGTCTACTCCGATCCTTACAGGACGATTGCTGTCTTCCCATGTGCCGTCTGCGAGTTGGCCGTCGAAGTTGCCACCCCACAACCATAGGGAACCATCCGACTTAATGGCGGCAGTCGTCAGATCAACAGCGAGCGTCCCGGTCCAGTCCCGTGGACCAGGGACTCGGACTGGCACGTTACCATCGCCCCATGTGCCATTACCTAATTGCCCGTAGTCACCGCACCCCCATGTCCAAAGGGAACCGTCCGACGAATAAGCAGCATTTGCAAACTCGCCGCAGGCTACGGATATCCAATCGGTGTTGATATTGACTAGTACAGGTCGATTTTGATTGTTGCCAAAAACGCCAATCCCCAACTGACCACAATCGTTTAGACCCCATCCCCACATTCGCCCTGCGACATCAATAGCCAGGGTGTGGTACCCGCCGAGTGAAACCGCAATCCAAAATAAATCACCATCAATCTTGGTCGGCTCCACTGCATCTATATTAACCCCATCTCCAACTTGGCCATACCGGTTATAACCCCAAATCCATAGGGATCCGTCCGCCTGCAGCCCGGCAGAGTGATAATCTCCGGCGGCGATGGCGACCCAATTTGAGTTGGAACCAACCTGAGTTGGAATATTTGTCCCACCGAACGTCTGCCAGGACAAGCCGAGCCCGAGTTGTCCGGCCCCATTGCCGCCCCAACACCATAACGTTCCGTTGTCGCGCAGCCCAATCGTATGCTCGTATCCTGCGGCGACAGAAATCCAATCGGAATTTGTTCCCACCTGCTCGGGCCAACCGCGTGCCAAGTCCCAATTTCCCCCAGTCCCCAACTGCCCTTCCCAATTTCCACCCCAGGCCCAAAGTGTACCGTCAGCCTTGATTGCCAACGCGTGAGAATTGCCCGCGGCGACGGGTTGCACCGTCTTGGGAAGTGGGGTAACGACTAAATTGCCGATGACACTCATCTCGCCGGGCAGCGAAGTCGCGTGACTTGAACGCCCATACCAAAGGATGCCATCGACCAGAACGCTGGCCGCCACGGTAAACCTGCCATCGACTACAGGCACCCTGTCGAGGCTGAAATTCCCGCCCGGATCAGTAAAACCTGAAACTTCAATGATGCCGCCTATCACGACATTCGCGCCAGCTACGGGCATGCCGTTGGTGTCAAGAACTCTACCGACCACCGTCGTGGTTTGTAGGACGACAAATCTCCAAGTGACCGGACTGGAGAGACTGTTTCCCGAGGCGTCAGCAAGCGGCGCCCGGAGCGTGATCTGGTAGAAGCCTGCGGCAAGTGGAGAACCAAAACTCACCAAGACGGCGTTGAGGGTCTCGTTATAGGACACGCTCCCAGCACTTAGAATCACGTCGTCCGCGGTGCCAAGAATGTTATCAACACCTGCGCTCCTGATCTCCAGAGCTGCAGCGCTCACGCTGTTCGAATCCAGCGGCTCATTGAAATAGGCAGCTAGAAAATCCACAGTAATTAGGTTCGTGTTATCCGCGGGCGCGAGCGTCAATGGAACAGGAGGTGTTCGATCGGGTGTTAGGGTTACTAGTATCTCCTCTGTCCAAGTAGCATTGCCACCGGTATCAGAGGCGCGGGCTTTCAGTCGGAACGATGGTTGAGAATCCCGCCGGGGAGCCACGAAGCGGAACTCAAATGGGAAGTTCCCGTCGGTGGCCGCCTTCACTCCGTCCAGATAAAATTCGACATTTCGCACCTGAACGTCGTCGGTCACATCAGCCGTAACGCGCACCCACTTGCCATCCTCAGCTGTGGCGTTCGTCGGGTTCAACATGAGCAACGATCCAGACAACGAAATTCCCGGCGCACGATTACTGACATCGAGTGAGAGGTAGTTCACCACTTGCAAGCCACTGGAGCCGTCAGCGACATAGGCGAGTCCGTTATAGATCGCCACTGCTCGCGCCTCACCTGGAGTGTCAAAGGAAGTCTCCAGGTTGTTCACAATCATTGGGTTGGTCCCGACATATAGGGACACTGCGAGGGTGTCTGGTCCAGTGAAACTTGTCACCGCGACAATCTTCCCGGAACCGTTAGCCACAATGTCATGAATTGCCGCTTGGGTCGTTGATGGCGATCCCATCAGCACCGGGGCCACAGGATTAGTAACGGCAATCGTCGAGTAACCCCTGAAGTATCCGACGTATGCAATTCCGCCACCCACGAAGAGCTTTCTTCCAAACTCAAGAGGAGACGGATCCCCGCCAACGGGGATGCTGCCGAGTTGCTGCAACCCGCGGTCAAACGCACCGAGGATCGAGAGCGAAGTACTGGTCAGGACGTAGAGCTCATCGCCCGCCAGAGCCAGGTCCTCGACGGGATTGGGCAATTTCTTGGTCGTGAGTATCGAGCCGGAGGGAAGATCGATGAGCAGGAGTTGCCCGGAGGCAAGCCCCACGTATGCGGCGGTGCCCGCAGCCACGACTGCGCGCGGATCGCTCGGTAGAGCGATTTGATGGATGATCCGTGCATTGGGTGGGTCTGAGATGTCAACGATGGCGAGCCCAGCGGGGCCGTCGGCCACGGCGATGAGGTTACCGGCGATGGCGACGGCGGTGGCAGTGCCGGGGGTGTCCACTTGCGCGACAATCACCGGGTTCATCCGGTTGAAGACGTTGAAGACGGAGATACCACGGTCGGAATCGGCCACGACAACGAGGTCGTTGAAGGCGGCCACGTCCACGGCGTTGCCGGCGGTGTCCACGGAACCGATGATGCCCGTTGGCGGAAGTGTCCGGTTCAGGAGGCCGAGTTTGGCGGCGGCGCCATCTTGGATGCCATCGCCGTCGGTGTCAGGGTTGGTGACGGAACTGCCGGTGATGAGTTGTTCGACTTCGTCGGGAAGACCGTCGCCGTCCTGGTCTGGCGTGGTGGGGAGGCGCATTGCGGGAGGGGGCACGGAAAAAGTGAGCCCGGCACCGGGTGTCGTGAACTCGGAGAAGCCGACGTGCCCGCGCTCCGAATCGTAAAGCCAGTAGCGGTAGCGGGTGTTCTGCTTCAGAATCAATTCATTCAGACGCAGGCCATTGGTGTTTGAATTCCCACGCCGGACGACGGATTTTGCGTCCCGGTCCTCAACGGAGTAGTAGAAGCGCTCGGCGGCGTGGGTGAAAGTCGGAAAACCGACGAACACCAGCGCGAGCAGCGTCACTGTCACACGAGTGCGCTTCGCGCCCACGACGCTGGGCCAGGCTGATTTAGCAAGCTTTCGCATTTACGTTTGAAATCGATTTGGACCGAGGTCACACGCCGCAGTTTGTTCCTCACCCACGGCTCGCCAGAACCGGTGCTTGGCATTTCCATTCTGTTTGCGTATCCAGACGTGGAGGTCGGGTTCTGAAACGACCAATATTGAGCCTGTGTGCGTGTTGAGTTCCCCAATGTCCTTCACCGATAGACGGGTCTCCCCCACTTTGTGCCTGCCGCAGGGCGGCTTGCGCCTCCGCCGTTGCAGTCTGAAAAGCCGCACCCTGTGGTGTCGCTACACTCTTTGCGGCAACAAAATTTGGCGAATTCGCCAAAGACGGCTCTCGTGTCCTCACCTCGACTTTCATCTTCGTTCGCAGCAGGTGCCGGAGCAGCGTCGTAGCCAAAGGCTGACGCTGACGGCGCGTCGTAACCGATTGTCGATTGCGTCTGCACGTCGTGGGCGTTGGAATAAGGCGACACTCCAGTTGCGCACGTCGGCAAAGCAGCGATGAAGATCGCAAGCGGCGCGAGCGACCAAACGCAACGGATGGCTTTCAACAAGAGCTTCATTTGAGGGAAAAATAAACGGCCTGACTCCACGTGTGTTCCAATCGCTCTGTATTGAGAATGGGATACCTCTGCGAAAGCTGTCTCCGTGCAGCCTCGTCAGATGTCGCCTTGTCTCTCACCTGCTCAGCGAGTGTTAGCGCAAAGGCCTCGATTTCCTTGCACTGCGCTTCCAGTGCGTCGAACTCACGAGAGTCCGCGTCGGGAAGCACATCGCGCCAGCGCTCCTGAATGGAAATGCGGCGACGAGGGCCAAATAGTTGAAATTCGGCAAACGCTTTGTTGAACTGTTCGGCTGTAACGGCCATTTCACTGCCCTCCTGTGATGACGTTGACCACGTTTCGGTTGTTGAGAAGCGCAGGATATTCGACCGTGTTGAAGATGCTCCCGGCTCTTGCACCGTTTACGAAACCTACCGCGTTCCCGGATGCGCCTTCGGCGAAGCGTGTTGAAAGCCGAGACCAAACTTGGACAGCTTGTTCGGCTGTCAGTCCGCTTCTCGCCGTAGTGAACAATTGCCGTTGATTCAGCCAAGCGCCTCCCGGCGTCATCTCCAAGGTTGTCCGGCCGTTCGCGATAGCAAACTGTTCCGCAAGCGCCCGGTTTCCTGACCCTGAGTGGAAGACTGCCCCGTTCCGCGCCGTCGAGACATCTAAAGTTTCGACCTGCCGGATGTAATACGAGAACGCGCTTTCACTCTCTGCGGCAGTAGCAGCTAAGCCTGCACGTGCCTGCAACCCTCCTGCAATTGTTAGCCCAATTCCGAAGATTTCGCCACCCAGAGCGCGCTGTTCGGCAGAGGTTAAACCCTGCCCGTTTTTAGCGAACAGAGCCTGTAGGCCCGGGACAGTCTTTTGCCCAACATCGTGCCAATTTCCAGCGATCGCATCGGTGGCGACAGCTTTTAGAGATGATGCCATCCCTAGGCCTGCCTCGAGACCGCTGGTGCCGAAAGTTCCCCCCGTTAGAGTGCCGACCGCAAGCGACGCGGCTCCCGCAGCCATCCCCACGGCGCTCTGTCCAGCTCCGTAGAGGGCGTTCCCCATCAATGCCAGGTCCGATTTTGCCTGAGCCCATCCTCGCGCAAGCGAGAACTCCACCAGATGAGGGATTGTTTTATCTGATGGTTCAGACTCATCGTCTGTGCCCATCGGGTCTACGCGGCTCCACGGATTATTGCCCACGAAGGCGAACAGATTCGGCCCATCGACATATCCCTTCGGGTCACGTTGCGCAAAGCGCCCTGCTTTGGGATCCAGATAGCGGGCGCGGTAGAAGTAGAGCCCAATCTCTGCTTCGTAACGGTGTCCGTTGAACAGATGCCGGTTCTGGATGCCGGATTGAGCGATCTGGTTGGTTGCCGCATCGAAGAAAGTCGCCTCGCCGTAGGCTTCATAATCGTAGCGTTCGACTACTGCACCACCCTGATCGGACATCGACATGACGTTGCCGAGGTCGTCAGCGTGGTAGTAATGAACTGCTGCTCCGCGTCCCATGCTGAGCACTTCGTCCACATGCCGGCCATAGACGTAGCTCGCCAGAAGTCCATTGGTCTGGTCCCGCTCTTCGAGCACCTGATCGCCCAGGCAAACAAAGCGCGTGGCGACGGTGTTGGTCTGGCTCGTGGTGACCGTTGTGACGGTCTTGTGGAAGCGCCGACCGAGCGCGTCATAGCCAAACGCCACTTGAACACCAGGCTCGATACCCGTCATGCTCACGAGCTGGTTCTGATAATTGTAAGCTGCTCCTCGAGGAGCGTTGGTGGAGGCCTGAGTCTGAGCCAGATTTCCGTTTAGATCGTAGGCACGGGAGTCAAACGGGGTCGTGGTGTATTGGTTGACTTGGGCATCAGCGGGGGTAGGCGCGGAATCGTCGAGCGTGTAGGCGTTGGTCGTAGTGTCCTCGATCACCTTGAGGCGGTTCCCCATGCCGTCAAAAGTGTAAGCATTGGTGCGCGGCGTTAGTCCCCCACCTGACCGGGTGGTATCGACGAGGCGATCGGCGGAGTCATAGCGAAAAAGATTCATTCCTCCCGCAGGCTCGACTCCCAGGCGAGAGGTCTTGTTTCCCGCACGGTCCCATGTAAAGGAGCGCCCTTCCAGGATACGGTTAGTCGCACCGTCATCGAAGGTGTGGGTGACGGTGACCATGCGTTTGACGCCAAAATCACCGTCGGGATTGGGGCGACCTCTAACGCCGTCGTAGGTATAGTCGGTGCGAGTGTTGTTGGCGAAGGAACGGCGCTCCACGCGGCCAGGCCCGAGGTAGTCGTAATGGACAATCAAGCCATTTTCGTCAGAGATTTGCGATTTCCGGTTCAGTGCATCGTAGGTAGTGGTGAGCGTTTTGGCTGAAGGGTAGGTGAGCAGAGTAAGGTTGCCCACTCCATCGTAAGCCATGCGATTGGTTAAGGAGTAGAGCGGCGGACGGCTGGGCGTCGGGGCGTAAGCTGTGAAAACTTCGCGCGTTGGCAAGGAGAGTGAATTGTGGCGACGGGTGACCAATGAATCGTCGTCTTCCGCATAAACAAGGCGTGAAAGACCATCATATTTGTAAATTTCATACCTGGACTCAGCAGAGACACCCGCGCCAGGAGTGACATCACGCCGTGTCAGGCGATTGAGACCATCGTAGCCATTGCCGACCACCGTGCCGTTGGCGTCGCGATGAGAGATCTCGTTGCCAAAAACGTCGAAGGCGCTTCGGTGTTCAGTGCCGTCGGCGTAACGCGTGACAGTGCGGCGGTCAAGTGGATCGTATTCGTAAGTGGTGGTGTGGCTGTTGTCGTCGGTCAGCGAGACAAGGCGGGATGAGTGGTCCCATTGCTGAGTGCTGACAATGCTACCGACCCTGGTCCCGGTGCCGGACCCATTGTCCGTGAGAACCCTCGTGGTTTTAAGCAGGCGATTTAGACCATCGTAATCGTAGGTTGTAAGGTTGCCTTTGCCATCGGTGCGCTTGACCCGATTGTCGCGCGAGTCGTAGGCGTAGCGAGTAGTGCTGCCAGCGCTGTCCGTTGTCTGTGCCAGCCGATTGAGGTTGTCATAGATATTCTGGGTGAGGAATCTCTCAACCGGACGACCCAGGTCCGACTGTTCCACCTCCAGAACAGCCGTGATGTTGCCGTTCTCATCCCACGTGTTCGTAATAACGTTGCCCTTGCTGTCGCTGACAGAGACGAGACGATTTGCGCCGTCGTAGCGGTTGGTAATGGCATTGCCCCTGTCGTCTTCTACGCGAACGACCTGCGAATTGTCGGCGTAATCTGTGAGTTGGATGGATTTGCCGTCCCCGATAGGCTGCTGAGAGTAGGGATCAAAGTATTCCGATTCGGTGCGCGTGAGACGATTAATGGGATCGTAAGAACTAGTGACTTCGCTAAGTCGCACATTACCGGCGCCACCGGGCAGATCTTCAAGTTCTCCGTCGACTCTGATGTGCGTCAAATTGCCGTTCGGATCATAGGTTCGGCGCGTCGCATTCCCCATGGCATCCGTGGTGTGCGCCAAGCGGTTGTAGCCATCGTAGGTGTGCCTCGTTTCGTGAGGATTAGGGCTCTCTGTGCCGACGCGTGTGAAAATGACGTTACGGTTACCGTCCTGAGCAAACTCAGTGCTCGAACTCTCAGGAGAACCCGGAGCGCGCGTTTCCAGAACCATCAGGTCGCGGGAGTCATACTGCCAGCGAATGCGGTTGGCGGGCTGTCGCCCGGCAGTCGCCTCGCCAAACCGTGTTTGAACGCGGTTTCGCCCCGAATCGTAGTCATGCTCAATGACAATCTCGACCCCAGGACTCGCTTCCTGGCGCTGGCGAGTCAAGTAATTGAGCTCCTCGTATTGGAAGGTGCTGACCCAGGACGGGTTGGCACCGACTAAATTCCCGTCGCCATCAATGTTTGCCACGCTGACTCGAACGACGTTGTTGTTCTCGTCATAAGCGGTTTCCCTTCGGTAGCGGGCAGAGATGCCCTGGCCGACTTCGGGCGAGGTTTCCCGCACAACCTGGTCGAGTTGGTTGACCGCATATTCGGTTGAGTGGCCACGAGGATCGACACGGTGAATGACATTGCCAACGAAGTCGTATTCGTAAGTGGTGGTTAAGAAATGCGGCGCGTTTGGATCGGGATTGGGAACAATAATCCCGATCTCATAATCATCCAGCACTTGTCGGTGCAAGTAGGTGGGACCCGCAGAAACAGTCTCGTAATAATAGAAGCGGTCCGTGCGTCGGTGTCCACTTCCGTTGGAAGGATTGACGCGCTGGATCAGTTGACCAAACGCATTGTAGGTAAAATCCTCTTCACCGCCACCGGAAGGGTGGACGATCCGTATGCGATTGCCGCGGGCGTCGTAATCGTACCGCGTGGAATTGTTCCTCCCATCCGTGTAGCGCCTGACGAAGCGCGGGCCTAGGGCGTAGTGGGAAGAGCCAAAGCCCGACTCGTATTCGTATTGCTCCGAGATAGAGAGCTGATCGCCGCCCTTTGAACCGCGTAAGCGGACAACTTGGCGAAGGTTTCCACGCACGCGAGGATCAGCTGTCGGGTTCGTGTCTGCTTCATAAACGTATTCAATGCTGTTGCCCTCGGGATACGAAATGCGCGTGATTTGGTTGTCGATGTTGTATTCGTAATGAGTCACATATATTCCACCCTCCTGGAAGGCAACCAAGCGGTTCCCGACATCGTAGAAGTAGCTCCGTTCATGTCCGTTGCGGTCGATGACGACAGTCTTGGTGTAGGCGTTGCCGTTGTCAGGGCGCGGCGTCGCTTGCTCGTAACTCAATTGAACCAAACTCCCGCCCCATGATTGCTGGATCACATGGTCGTGGTCGAAGCTGTTGATGTTGGTCGAGTAGGTGTTTCTGAGGATAACATTCCCTCGGGCGTCCCGAATGCTCACCAGGTTGTGGTTCAGACGTGGGTCCAGGTAGCCCCTTGAATACGTGTAGGTAGTCGTTTTTCCGTTTGGAAAGTCGTTGCCATTGGGGGTGCCCGTGACCGCTGGCGTGGTCGCGGACTTAAGGTCTCCGAAGCTGCCGTCGCGGTCGCTCTCCAGATAATGTTCATAGCGCACAGCGCGGTCGGCAAAGTCGATAACACTGTTGATGAAACCGTTGGTGTCATAACCGATCCGGATATTACGGTTGAGGGTGTCGATGACATTGGTGAGATGGCCCAATTCATCGTATTGAAAGCGCATCGTGTTGTTGTTGCGGTCAACGATTTGGGAGATTCTGCCCGCTCCAGGCGACCCGTCGAATGGGAGGAAATGCCAGCTCTTCTGATTGTGGAACGTGAGCACGTAGCCGCCGTTTGTCGGGTTTGTGGTCAGCTCGCGGAAAAACCCGTTGTGAACCCACTTGTCCGCTTCACGCGGGCGGTAGAGATCCTCGCGCGCTGCACCATTGCACACACGAACACTTTGGCCGTCAGGAATAACTTTGATGTTGTATGAGTAATCCCAGTTGACGCCCATCTCCGTCTGCATGCAGACGCGCGATCGATACTTTCGCGACCACTCGAAGTCGAACCCGCGCCCCTTGATCCGCAAGTCCACTACAGACTGGTAGTGCTCGCCGGAGTGGAGATAGACATTGGCCGCGTCCTTGTTGTCCACGAGTTCGTAGCCCTCGGGAACGGGGGTCTCGTTGACGGCTGGCCAGATCGGTTGGCCACGTTGTGGCCCGGTTGGAAAATGGGCAACGCACTCGTCCTTCGGCGCAAGCGGGTCCGGCCCGGACGTTCCCGGCCTGGAGCCATGCCAACCCGGCGCGCGGATGCCAACACCGGGATCGCTGCAAACAAGACGCCCGTCCGCGCTTACAGTCATCGGGCCGACGAGTTCGAACTCGCCAGTGTCGTGGTTGAAGCTCCAAAGTCCACTCTTCGCCCCAGGGGGAAGGGGCGGTTCGCCAGTAAGCGGATTCGCCAGATTTGGGAAGCAAACCGGCACCGGTCGGTCGAAGTTCTCGCCGCCATCCGTCTGGACGGTGATGACGATGGAGAAGGCCAGACCCTCTGGTGGGCGGCCTGGCATCCTATCTGTCGGCACCGGCGAAATCCCAACCCTTCCGCCACGGGTGCCGTCCGGCCGATAGAGCGAATTGGAAGGAACGGTGATCGACACGTCCGCGAATTCAGGAAACTCCGCAAGAACGTTCGTCGAGAAGTGAATAGTGGTGTCTTGAGTGGCGCTAACCATCTGAAGTGTTCCTGCCGTGACAAGCGGAAGGTAAATGTCGCCGACACTGACCCCTTTGCCTGCGATAGATTCCCAAAGTTTGCCGACAAATGGGTAGTAAGCGCCCACCGAAAAGTTCGGAGAAGCGGGTCGACCGTCGATGTGCACAAAAAACTGGCCAGCCGGGGCGTTGGTGATGCGAAAGTTGCCCATCTGGTCGGTGATTCCGCGAATGATGTCTTCCATTCCGTCCACGGTGATCACGACGCCACCCAGCGGCCGATCAATGGACATGTTTGTATTACCATTGGCGGGCCGGACGGGCTCGGAAGCGAAAACACGCCCGTACACTTCTGTTTTGGCCAGTGGCGTAAGATTCACGGTGTCAAAATCGATCACCGCGATGCCACCCGGCGCTCCATCACCGTCGGCGTCGATCTCCGAACCGACGAAATCTGTTAGACCATTCCCGTCGACATGCACACGGATCCGCGCGCTGCCTGGAAGCCCGTTGGTGTAGAAAAGCGTCGCCGTGAGATGATCAGATGACAGTTCGATGCGGGCAGGGATTGCTTGGCCCCCAAAAGCTGCATAGAACCGGTTTGAGCCCAAGAACGTGCCAACCGCCAAAGGCCGACTGAAATGAACCACGGTCTCGCGGGTGACCGAAACATTGGCTTCACCGTTGTCGGGTGACGTGGACGCGATGGTTGTGAACGGAAGAATCTCTTGGGGGATGCGACCAAGGATCACATCACGAAGTAAGCTCACATCCGGCGCATTTACGGCGCCGTCTCGGTTCAGATCAGCTAGCGGCGCAAGATTAGCGCTCAGCAAGTCTGTCCCGTTGATGTGGTTGATCAGCCGAACCAGGTCAAGCACTGTCGCTTTCCCGTCTCGGTCGAGATCCCCGAGAACGAGAGGCGTCGCCGCTTTCAGCCCGAACACGACCAATAGGGCGCTCATAACCACAGTCGTCATCCAAGGTCTCCTCGCGCCTCCGAGTTTTCTTGGCCGTCTGCCGCGCGACTCAACGCGGCACTCTGGCGCTTCAATTCGCTTGTATGCGAGGCAGCTCATTTACGGCGATGTTCGCGGATGCGAGTTGTATCTTTTGAAATGTGGAGTCGTGTGGTCGCAAGTTTACATTTCCGCCCCGTGCGTCTGCCAGAGCGAGTTTGCACTAGACACGCCCTGCAAACGATGAAAAACAGTCGTTTTCCTAGTGCATTTGCACTATTGCCATGCTCGCTCGTGTTGCCACACTCCGGCTTCAGCGGTGACGGGCTGAATCTCGCGCTCCCGAAATTCCTCACCGCGTCGCAAAGATGATCAACGTTTCCTTGGTCGAAGATGACGACCAGACTCGCGACGCTTGGGCTGTGTTGCTCAACGGCACACCTGGTTTTCGGTGCGTTTCCACCCATCGAACAGCGGAAGATGCCTTAGCGAAACTGCCGATTGAAGAAGCGGATGTGGTCGTCGTGGATCTTGGCTTACCCAAGTTGAGCGGAGTTGAGTTGATTCGGCGCCTCAAATTGAAGCGGCCAAAGCTGCTCCTGTGCGTTCTAACGGTTCACGAAGATCCGGACAAAGTTTTTCAGAGTCTCAAGGGTGGGGCTTCGGGCTACATTCTGAAAAAGACACCCCCTGCCCAGATTCTCGAACTGATTGCAGAGATGGTCACGGGAGGGGCGCCGATGTCACCGGCCATCGCACGCAAGGTGGCGCAGTACTTTCACAAGCTGCCCAATTCCGCCGAAGATGTGGATCGCCTGACGGACCGCGAGCGAGATGTGCTTCATCACATTTCGCAAGGCCGCGCTGACAAGCAAATCGCAAGGCAGCTTGGAATCAGCACCAACACCGTGCGCAACCACGTCAGCAACATTTACAAAAAACTTCACGTCCACTCGCGCACTGAAGCCACAGTGAAGTATCTGGGACGGTGAGCGAGTAGGGGCGGGCCGTTCGAAGCGCTCTCAAAAGTAAATCAACCTTAAGATTCGCAACGAAGACCGAGACCGCCTCCTCTGGTGGCCATGCAGCAGCGCGATCAAACCCTCGCGAGCAGTGTGACGCGTGTGCCGCCTTCAGAGCAGTTTTCCACTTTGAAGCTGCCGCCAGCCTCCGTCATGCGCTGCTGCATGTTCCGCAGCCCATCACCGCCTACCGCTCCCTCAGTCATTTTGGGCAGCCCTCGCCCATTGTCCTCGATCACGATGCATAGAGACGTTTCGTCGCAAGCGATCCGAAGCTGGACCACATCGGCGCGCGAGTGCTTAACGACATTGTTCAATGCTTCCTTGACAGCGAGAAAGATGTTCTTGCGTAGATCGTGGGCGAGTCTCCGGGCCGGCAGCGCAGCAGGCGTTTCTGGTTGCACTTCGATGCCTGTGGCTGCAAAGAACGGCCCAGCATATTGCAGGATGAAGCTGACGAGGTGCCCTACCGTGTCGTTCGCGGGTTGCACCGACCAGATGACTTGTTCCATGCTGTCGAGCACTTCGCGCGCGGTATCAGCCAGGATTTGAGCATGGCGCCGGCCTTCTTCGGTTTGTGCGGCTTGTCGATGGACCAGTTCGGTCAAGACGGAGATCCGTGTCAGCTTCGAGCCCAAATCATCGTGCAAGTCTCGGGCCAGACGCTGGCGTTCCTCTTCCAGTGCGGTCTTCTGCTTCAGGGACCAGCGGCGCCACGACCACCAGCCAGCCATGGCGAAAATCAGTAGCGCCGGCGCGACGTATCGAGCCAGTATTCTTCCAAACGCTATCTGAGGAGGCTGCCACACTTGCGTAGCGAAAAATGTTTGAACTGGCTTGTTCTCGGAGACGTTGGTGGAACTCGTGCCGTCTATGGGAAATTGTTGGCCCACACGGTAACCACGAGCCGAACCAAAGAACACGTCAACCCGTCCTGCGTCACCTCCGTTCCTCGGCGAACTCGAGTATTCCCGTCGCCAGTAAGGCGAGCCAACGGCGAAATCAGCGAAGCCGTCATGATTTATGTCACCAAGGCGACAAATGACCTCTCCCACACGGTCGCCGGCGCTCCGTCCTTCGGCAATCCATTCCGGCGCGGTCCCAAACCCACCGCGACTGCCTCGGAAGAGGTAGACCGCCCCAGCTCGCCAAACAGGATCGCTAAGAAAAGGCCCGCCAATCACTAGATCATGAAACCCGTCCCCATCCACATCTCCTGCCACAGCCAAGCTGGATCCAAAGCGCCCCTGCTGGCGATCTCCTCGCACCGTCCACGTAGGAGGCCATGCCAAGCCATTGCTGGATCCATAAAGCAGCAAAACCATGCCGTGCCAATCAGATTCAAACCCCGGGCCGGGTGCCGAAATCACCACGTCTGCGCGGCCATCACGGTCCAGATCGCCAGCCGACACAATAGCCTCCCCGAAGCGACTCTTCGGCGCTTCGCCGTCGTGAACCAAGGCTGGACTTTTGCTCATTCCCTGAGCTGACCCTAAGAACAGCCAAACTCGACCAGGCCCGTTCGATTCGCAGCAACTGGGAGAGCCGACCAGCAGGTCGTCAAAGCCATCTCCGTTCACATCGCCTGCTCCGCACACTCGGGTCCCGAAGCGGGCGTTGGCTTGGCCACCCCAATATTCCCAGTCCGGTTTGGGCTGAAATCCTGATATAGAACCATAATGAATGAATGCTGCTCCTTCTTGGCGGAAGCCTCTCTTCGCGTCTCGCGCACCGACAACCAAGTCAGCGAATCCGTCACCATTTACGTCTCCCGCTGACGCCACACTTGCTGCATACACAGAGTTCGAATGCGGGCCAGTTCCCTCCCATGAGGCGCTTGTGACCAGCCCGGTGGGCGAGGCAGCAAACAGAAATAAGCGCTCTTCGAGGCTGACCGAGTCTCCCCGTCTGAAGCCAGCCACGAACAAATCTGTGAAACCGTCCCTGTTTATATCTCCCGCCCATCCGACGAGATGGCCAAAACCTAAGCCCGGGCGCGGGGCCGCAAGCGTTCGAGCGTTCAGTGGTGAGAATCCAGAGCGTGTACCCGGTAATACCGCCACCAAGCCTTCGTCTGCGGTCCGCCCGTTGTAGCCTTTGATGCCCACGAGAAGATCGCTCAGGCCGTCTCCATCCACATCCCCTGCGCCAGCCAAACTGCTGCCGAACCGTCCCTTCAACTGTCGGAATTCCCATGTCCAGTGCAACGGAGCAGCGTGAAACGCAGCAGGCAGACCGCGCACTTCCTCCACCGAATTTGGCAATGGCAGAAGCCGGATTTGGACCGAGTTGGCAGATGAGCCACGCGCAGAAGTTTCCAGAACCCGGTTCGTAAGCGTAGGCGCGCCGGCATGTGATTCGTGCCGCTCTGCCGCCGAAACAAAAAGAGCCACTCCCGGTGCCCAGAGGGCTCCCACCACCAACGAACTCATTGTTGACGGTTTGGACATACCTGAATGAAATTAGTGCTGTATCTATTGGAAATCCGAACGGCCTTCAAGCCACATGCGATGACTCTGATAGGTCCAAAACTGGAGTTTTGACTCTGGTGCCGCGCATCATCCCAGGACATCCACTAACGTGATCCACGTCCGAGCATCCCAGTTTTCCCCAAAACGTTGTTTTGCTGCCAACTTCGACTACTCGACGCAAGCCCTGACAGGTCCGCACGGTAAGGGCACCGCCATCCGTGGCTCACGAATTTGTAAGCAACCGCTCGGACAAGTGTTTTGGATTTGGGCCAAAGTGTGATAGGGGAGGAGGGGAGGTTTTCGTGCACAGCGGAGCCGTCATCACCGAGGACTGGGACGTGATAGGATTTCTTATGCCAAAAGACAAACCAGCCCATGAAGTCCGGCTGGGGGCCATCAAGGTCGCCATCTGGAAGAATGACACCCAAAACGGTGTCCGTTACAACGCCACGTTCAGCCGGCTCTACCGGGACGAAGACGAGTGGAAGTCGACCGATTCTTTCGGCCGGGATGATCTCCTCGTCTTGGCGAAAGTGGCGGATCAAGCACACTCCTGGATCCACGAGCAGGGCCGGGAGGAGCCTGAGGAGAAAGGCAGCCGTCAAACCAAGAAGTGAAGGCGTCTCTCCGCTGCTCGCACACCGAGGTTTTTTGCTTCGGTTCACGGCTTCGAGGATTGTGCCGCGAAACAATCCTCACCAACGCCTTCACGCGTTCGGTGTCCTCTGCGGTCGCATGTCACTGGCCCCGCCTCGATTGCTCGACAAAGCGCACGAACAGGGGATCGCGATCGCCCTTCGTCTGTTCCCAAACCGCACGCGGAATGGGCAAGTTGAAGAACCAGTGGGCATCTGCAGCCAACACATCGAGAGTGAGCAACGATGCTTCACGCGCAAGCTGCCAGCCCGTGTGGAAGTGGACGATGGCCACGAACAGAAATTTCTCTTCGGCCGCGGTGATGGGCTTCGCAACCAAGTCAGCTTCAGAATCCAAAACGCGGCTCAAATCGGGCCGCCGATGAACTTCGCTCCAGAGGTCTCGGTGATGTTCGGTGAGTGTCAATAAATCGCTCACCCGCCTAGCCTTTGTGTCCCTACGGATCGAAACCGCGGTAAACAGGAGTCCACCGACGATGCCAATGCCCTGCAGAAGAGTAAACCAGTTGTCTTCGATCCAAACGAGAAAGGCTCCCACTCGTGATGCATACCACGAGCCCCACTCAGCAGGGAACTGGTCGCTTTACAAAGTGGACGGAATGTCTGGGCGAGCCAGCACAAGCGTTCTCCGAGGGATGCTGACCACTCGTTCGCCGGGACCACAACCAGAGCCGGGAAGCAATTTCCCGACTGCTTCTTGAGTGATGTCGGTGCCGATTATGGCAAAGTCACCGGACTCCATTTCGAGAATGTCCGGGCATTTGCTCCCGCCCGAGCAGCGAGCGGCCTCTGTTGCCACGCCAAGTCTTCGGATGAACATACAGCCGTTACTCAACCATAGTGAAGTGCGCTGTCAAGTTTCTTCTTGCGTAATGGTTGCCTGTGTCTGCGGGCAAACTACAACGCGCCATCTGTGTCGAAGTAATCCGCTTGCTGCGCAAAGAGCGTGAACGGCGGCGACTCTCAAAGTATGCTGTCGCTGCACGGTCTGGCGTCTCGCAGCAAATGATCAGCTATGTGGAACGAGGAATGCGAAATCCGACGCTGGAGACCCTTTTGCGAATTGCCGATGGCGTCGGAGTAAGGCTTGAGGGTCTAATAAAGAAGGCGCGCGAGGCCCAGCTGGATCCATAATCGCTCGAGCTTAATCCCAGGCCCTGCTCATTCACGCCGGTCAGCGCGCGCCAGGCGTGGTGCTTGCTCCCGCACTGGATGGCCACGGTGACGACAAGGACTTCCGCGACGCCCTGGCCCGCACTCACCGGCAGCATCCAACGAATGGCGTTGCAAATAATTTTGAGGCCTCAGTGACCAGTGCGACTTGCGGCACTGGCATGGCTCGGCTCGCTGGCGGTTGAGCAGCAGCTCAGTGCGTTGCTCAATGGCGCCCGCTTTTTGCATTCGCCAACGCTGCCTGGTCAACCGCCCTCTAGAGCCGCCCTAACGGGACGCCCAGCCAGTGCCGCGAGCCGCACGCGTCACGCCTCACGCGATCGCTTTACGGCACGCGGCGCAGCATTCGGTGAATCGCCCTCAGCGCAAGGCAACGGGAGAACGACCAAAGCTCCAATACCACGGTTTCGGAAAAGGCCCCTACCACGAAAGCGCTAGGTATGATAACGTTTTTTATCAACCTCAGCAGGGGGAGTGTTTTCAATGGGTTCCGAGGATGCCAAACCGCGTCTTACCGATGCGCTTCTGCCGACCGGCGCTGCAGACGAACACCGACTGCTTACCCAAGCCGAGTTTCAAGGGCTGGCCGACGTGCCTCCGGAAATCGAGTGGTTCGCCAACCTGCAGAACGAGAACACCCGCCGCGCCTATCGCAACGACGTGACCGCTTTCATTCGCTTCGTCGGGATCAAGCAGCCACAGGAGTTCCGCACCGTCACGCGTGCGCACGTCATCGCCTGGCGCAAACAACTCGAACAGCGAAAGCTGGCTCCCGCGACGATCCGCCGCAAACTCTCCGCGCTGGCCGATCTGTTCGATTATCTGTGCGAAGCAAACGCCGTTTCGCACAATCCGGTCAAAGGCGTCGAACGGCCCAACGAAGGCACAAGCGAAGGCAAAACTCCGGCACTCTCGGACGTTCAGGCCAAACAACTCGTCGAAGCCCCAACCCCGGCCACGCTCAAAGGCAAACGGGATCGCGCCATCCTGGCGGTGCTTCTCTACCACGCCCTACGGCGGGCCGAGCTGTGCGGCTTGCGCGTCAAAGATTACGCCGAGCGGCGCGGCATCAAACACCTGCGCGTCCACGGCAAGGGAGGCAAGATCCGTTACGTGCCCGTGCATCCGCGCGCTATCCAATTGCTTGAAGAATATCTGGACGCAGGTCGTTTCCGGGACGAGCCAGACGGCGCGCTGTTTCGACCCGTAAGGCCCAGGCATAGTGCGCGGGGCCAGTCGCTGACTGCCGGCGCGGTTTATCGCAACGTGGTGATGCACTACGCCCAGCGACTTGGAATCCTCATGGAATTGATGGGACCGCACGCGCTGCGAGCCACGGCGGCCACCAACGCGCTAGACCACGGCTCCGACATCGCCAAAGTGCAGGAATGGCTGGGTCACTCCAACATCTCCACGACTCGGCTGTATGACAAACGCAAAACCCGCCCCGAAGACTCCCCTACTTTCAAGGTAGAGTATTGAGATTTGGAACCGCGTGCGAGGTCCAACGCGCATCGAAAAAGATGGAAGACTGGCTTCACCGAAAACCCTCCGCCCAGCGTCTTAGTCAAAAGGAAAGTGCGCGCGGCGCACGAAGAGCCCTTGGCGCTCAGCGATATTGCTAGCCTATGCCGACTCCTGGACCAGCTAGTGCACTGTAACATTTGAATCTGAACCACCTGACAGCCAAGAGGATCCATTCTCGTTATGGTTGGATAGGGGCATGTGTATCAAAATAAAATGTTACAGTGCACTAGAGTTCCGCCCCTACCGCTCCAAGCCCAAGGTCGGCGTGACCGCCGCGCTTCACAACTGGCGTCAAAACCTTGGAAGCGAAGTTTCGGGCCGATGTGGCGGAATTCTTTCCACGGAATGTAAAGAAATCTGCCTCAAGTCGGCTCGCGCCGTCAACCGGCGTCGACAACCTGTTGCGTGGCAGCGGCTATCTCAATGCACAATGATGGCATCGGCCATGCGTACCAACGTGTCGTTTCATCGCAGTTAGCCGAGAAGTATCAAATAGCCAGATCGAAGACTGTTAGAGACGCAATTCACACGCCGATGCTGCAGTACGCCTCGGAATGTGTAAGCACTCGGGAAATCTGTGATCTGGCGAATGGCAGGCCGCCACTCTATGAAGCTCACAGTCGTTGCAAAACGGCAACGCAAGTGTTGCAGGAAGGTTTCGGTTCCCTATTGCACTCCTCGTGCCAGGACGCAAGTCAAGTTCGATGGCTTGCAGTTAAGTGCTCAAAAAGATCGAGTTGGATTAGTTGGATTTCGATTTTCTGAAAGATCGGGCCCGCAGCACGCGTATTATCCTCGTTCACTGAAAACCCTAAACACATCTCAGCATGGAAAGTGATCTGGATCGAATCACGAATTGGGAACCATTGGCCGCGCAGGCGGGATATCGCGTCCGAGTCCTGGCGGAACTCGTTAACAGGACTCCTCAAGGTTTGCGCAATTACGTGCGTACGCGCTGGCGAGTTTCCACCAAGACGTGGCTGGCCGATTTGCAAATGCGCGCCGCCCGCCGCCAGCTCGTCGCCCACATGCGGCCCAAGCAAATCGCCCAGCACCTCGGATTCCAACACGCGACCCATTTTTCGCGCGCATTTAGAATCGCCCATGGCACTAGCCCAAGGGCATTTTTGATCGACCAAGCCCACGAATTGTCGGCGAGAATTTCGATTTTGGTCTGCATTTTCGATTTTGGTCCGTTTTCGTGGTTGCTTTCTCCGCTCCCGTAATCGTAATCGAGAGTTACAGAGAATTCCGACCACGCGTGCCATGAATGGATTCGCACAAATGGCCCAGGGCGCTGAAGGGGCCCGAATGTTCACGGTCCAACCCGCCGACAGCAGTGGGTCTCCCCTCGTCGCAATTTGTAGGCCGGAAACCGATATCCGCGACTGCGTCAATCAGCGCAATACCATAGCGCTCGCACACGGAATGCCGGATCCGCCTCGCTCACGTCTGAACGCACAACCCGAAAATCCAAAATTCCACATCGGACCTTGAACACGACAACCCTTATGAAGACCTGCATGTTTCCTCTTGGGCTTCTCTTCCTGTGGGCAGCCGGCACCCAATGTCTGGCCGCCATTGTGCAAGGAGAACCCGCTATCACTGAACGTGGTCCGCACCATAGGGTGTGGTCTCGACAGAACGTACGCATATTGCCCGCTGGGCGTGCGGTCACCAACGTCTCTTCTGTCATCGAGTTGGGTTCGGGGCTGCATCGCTGGGACGCCGAGGCCAATCAATGGGTCGACACAGACAACACCATTGAGATCCTGCCCAACGGCTCGGGAGCCGTCTCGCATCGCGGCGCACATCAGGTTGCCTTCGCCGCCAATCTCAACACCCGTGGCGCCATCACTCTCGGCACCCCCGACGGCAAGCGCCTCGTCAGCCACGTTCTGGGTCTGGCGTGGTTCGACGCCGCCACGGGTCGCAGCGAGATGTTCGCCCACGTGCAGGATAGCATCGGCGAACTCCACGGGACGGACACCGTCCTCTACCCTGATGCCTTCGCCGAGGTGAATGCCGCCGTGCGCTACACCAATCGCAAAGGCGGCTTCGAGCAGGACATCATTCTCTATGAAAACGTCTCGCCGCCCGCCGGCTTTGCTCTCGACACCACGCGCCTGGAAGTTTGGACCGAATTTATTGAAGCCCCGGCGGCGACACTCACGCAAAAGGGGCGCAGCGGCATGACCGACGACACGCTGGACTGGGGCACGATGCAGACCGGGCCGGGCCGCGCATTCCTGCTGGGCGAGGAACTTCGCAGCGCCCGTGCTACGGTGGCCAAGCGCTGGGTCATTTCGACCGAGAATCGCACCTTCCTTGTCGAAGCCGTGCGCTATCAATTCGCCAAGCGCGATCTGGAGCAGCTCCCGCCACGTCAGGCCGCAATCAACAAGGCCGGAAATGCTGTGGGTGCGCTCGCCAAAGCAGTTCAAGGCTTTAATGGCGAACGGCCGTTTCCGCCTGCTCCAGCAGCGCGCACCCAAAAGTCCACTGACAAATTCCGCACTGCCGCAGTGCCTTCCTCGCCGATGAACGGGAAGGGCGCCGGGGAGCAGGTCGCTCAGGCTGTAACCCCCATCAATTCCGAACCCACAACTCGAACTACGAAGAGCGCCCTAGGCTTCGTGATCGACTATGAGATTGTTGGCAGCATCACCAACAACTTCACCTTTCATTGTGGTACGACATACTATGTATCCAACACGGTCAACTTCTCCGGCACCACGACCTTTGAAGGCTGTAGCGTAGTAAAATTTGCAAAAACCAATACGGCTCAGCTTACCTTCAACGGCCCTGTCGAATGGCGAACTTGGTCGTATCGGCCCGCCATTTTCACAGCCAAGGACGACGATACAGTAGGTGAGGCAATTTCCGGTAGCACAGGTGCACCCAGTGGTTACTACGGTGGACAATACCTGGCCTTCAACAGCGATCTCGGCACACCACAGGATCTCCGGATTTCCTACGCGACTATAGGGATAGGCAGCACCGCCTATCAACCACTCGTGCGCCACGCGCAATTTCTGCATTGTAGCAACAGCCTCTCAATGGGGTTATGGGCCACCGCCCTGCTGACGTTGGAAAACGTGCTGTTCTACGATGTGAGCGCGGTTTACGCAGGCCAATGCCAGTTGGCCGGGACACACCTGAGTGTCCGCCAATGCGGGAAGTTTTTCAACGGGTCGGTAAGCCCCAACCCAACGATCACACTCCGCAATAGCATCTTCGTTCGGATGACTAATTGGGGAAATGTCAGTTCCAACCTCACAGCATGTTTCGAAGGAACGGACGATTCTATTTTCCAAACCGTCGGCGCTGCTGCGCATTATCTGGCGGCCAGCAGTACAAACCGTAACGCCGGATCCTCCCTTGGAATTAGTCCTACGCTTCTCGCCGACCTTGCGAAACGCACGACTTTCCCTCCGATCATACTGACCGGCAATGTCACCACCAATTTTACGTTCACCGCACGGGCGCAGCGTGACTCAGATATCCCGGACCTTGGATTCCATTACGCTCCACTTGACTATGCAATAGGAGGTTTGGTGGCCACAAACGTCAATCTCGTTGTCCAGCCAGGTACGGCACTTGCCACCTACCCGACGCCCGCCGCTTGGGCACTCGTCGTGGCGGGTCAATCTCAATTCCTGTGCGAAGGTTCACCTACAAACCTCAATTGGATTGCTCGCTACAACACCGTCCAAGAACAGGCGAACACCAATTGGATCGGCACGGAGGATACCATTGCGACGGGAACCGCAAGCGGAGCCGGGCCAGTGCTCATCCGTTGCCGTTTCACTGAATGGAGCACGTTCGGATTGGATACTATCCACCTCCACGGCGGCATAGAACATCCAGGCGCCATCCAACTAATTGACTCGCAGATACATGGAGGTTGGGTCATCAGTGCCCGGCCCAGCATTTTGCTCACCAACTCCTTGTTCTGCGGCTCGTGGCTCGATCTCAACGATCAACAAGGGGCTTATACACCTGGTCACTCTTCTCGAAACAGCCTTTTCCACAGGAGCACCGTGGATCTCGCACAACAGGCCGCTGACACTTGGACTTGGAAGGACAATCTCTTCTCCCAATCAGTAGTCGAGGACTTTAGCAGCTTCTACATCACTGCAGACTACAACGGCTATACTACCAACACCTTCCAGATTGCTGGAGGCGCTGCCCACGATGTTTTGCTGGCCACCAGTAACTTGAATTTTCAAATCGGGCCGCTCGGCGCCTTTTACCTTCCAACGAATGGCCCTGCGACGAACCTTTTCGACACGGGCAGTACCTATGCCACCAACGTCGGCCTCTATCACTTCACCACCATCACAAACCAGGCGAAAGAGGCTGGCACCATGGTGGATATCGGACTGCACTACGTCGTGTTGAATAGCTCGGGGCTGGCGATGGATTCCGACGGCGACGGGCTGCCAGACTACTTCGAGGATAAGAACGGAAACGGATCGCAAGACGGCAGCGAGTCCGATTGGAACAACCGAGACTCGGACGGAGACGGGATCACCGACTTCGTGGAATGGCTGCTAGGAGGAAATCCGTTAGTTGCCTCCGGCACGGACACTAATGGCTTAATCCGCCTTCAAGTTTATTCGCCCCTTCGATGAAAAGAGAGTGCACTATGAATACGACTTTATGCTTTAACTGCCGGGGTCACCAGAGATTACTCAGGTTACTGGCAAGAGTATTCCTTTCGACGATAGCTGTACTGATGTTTTTGGTGATCGGCGTTGCTCGTGGAACCGCTGCAGGCTTTAACATTGGCGGCCAGATGAGAGTCCATAATGCCAGTGGTGAAGGCCCGCAATTTTGGGTCGGTTTCAACGGCCAAGTAAACTCTCACTTCGCCGACTGCTCTTGTTGTGGATTCAACTTTGATGCGGATTTGCAGCCAGGCCAGCACTACCCGGTTGAGATGTTCTTTAGCAATTCAAGTTGCGGCTTTACGTTCACGGTGAGCACAACAAACCCGTGCTTTCGGGTCTTTGACTCCGCTGGTACCAATGGAAGCCACACCGTTCCCGATGGTCCCATAAGCCACTTCTTCACAGTGGGCATTGAGCCGAAGAAAATCTTATTTACCTTTGGGGAGAAAGTAGACGGACGTTATACATTGCGCGCAGATGGCCACTCGCAAGCGACCCCTTCTACGCCAGGTGTGGATCCTGCATCGCTGACGTGGGTGATTGTCGGCGATAATCTCGGCGCTTCGATTTCTGCTCGTGGAGTGGTGACGGCGGGTACGAACACGGGGACCATCACTGTGCGCGGCAGCGATGCTACGGACTGTTACGAGGAAATTCTTGAACTCGTGGAGAGCTCACGTCTCGGATCAGGCGGCGGCGGACAAAGCCTTTCGCCCAAACAGCCTCCAGAAAGGGATTGCGCATCTTGCGAGTCCGGCGACTGTGGACCAGGAACTGTACGTTCCAGCCAGGGTAGCGTGAATGTGCGCATGGGCCTTGGTTGGGCACGGTACGGTGACACGGCCGGAGCCCTCCAGATCTATGAAACGACCAATAACCCGGCGCTCGGGACGCCAGCGGCACTACGCTACAACTATTTGCGCCCTGAAGTAGAAGTTATACGTGCCAATGGAGCCATTCGCCAGCTCAAGGCGCCTGACTGTTTCGTAAACGTGCTAGGTAACTCAGCAGCTACGGCATTCACAAACTTGTTCTACGCTAGAAGCAACATGCTTGCTAAGGGGACGGACGGCTTGTATGGGCTCACAAATTCGCCCTTTGCCGCGGTAACAGTTCAGCTTCTAAATGGAGGAACGACAAATCTCCGCGTAACGGCCACCAGGGAGCTCAGCCCTGGCAATACTGATTCTAAGGACTACGATTACAACTGGATCGGGACGGGCTGGGAACTTATAAGTGGCGGCGGTTTACGCAACGAAACGCGAACCCTGTCCTCCTCTGGCAGCACGGGCAAGGTCACCACTGTCGTTCAGGCTATGGGTGGGCCAGCAGTTTATCACATTGTTGAGAAATTCTCTACAAACGAGACCCATAAGTGGTGGCGGCTGGTCGAGCAGGTCACGGGCACGACTGGCGTCCCCCTCACCAATAAGTTTTCCTACTACACAAACGGTCTCCTACTAACAGCAGAATGGAGCGATGGAACGTGGGAATATTATACGTATGATTCCATCGGTCGGCCCACCAATGTCTTCTCAGGATTTCTGACAAACGGTGTCACGACCAACCACGCAGACTGCCGCATGGTCGCCTATGACTATTCGACCAACGGAGTGTCCGGTTCCCTGATCGACAACACGCTCAAAATCACCCAGCCGCGGCAGAGCCTCGAGTTTGTCCTCGGCAGCGAGGTGGGGCGGCGCTACTTCGTGCCCTTTGGCAATACCACCATCGAAATCACCTGCACCACAATTGGCGCTGCTTGGAACAACACGAATAATCTGTTCACGACGAACACTTTCTTCACTAACGGCTTCCATTTCAACGAGCCGATGCGCGTCCAGCGGCCAGATGGGACGATGGATTTCTTCATCTATTCGGTGTTTGCGACCAACACCACTAACATTGTGCTGAGTGGGCACCCCGACTCCAGTGCCACGAACATCGACCAAGGGACCAAAACCGTTTTCATTTACAACAAGGGGAACCTTCTTTCGCGCACAGTGACAGATGTCGGCTCGACCAACACCATCTTGTCCCAAGAGACCTACCTTTACGACAGCCTCAATCGCTTGACCAACAGGACTTACCTGGACGGAACGACGATGGCGGTGACCCACGATTGCTGCGGCGTGGCCACGGAGAAGGACCGGGACGGGACTGTCACGAGCTACACGTATGATGCGCTCAAGCGACAGCTCACTTCCACTCGCAGCGGGATCATACTTTCGAACGTGTTCGACGCGCAGGGGAACGTCCTCTCCGTGGTGCGCTTCGGAACAAACGGAACGCCCATGACGGTTTCGTCCGCGACATTCGACGACGCGGGACGGCAGGCGACTTCCACCGACGCGTTAGGCAACATCACCCGGTTTACCAATTACATCTCCTCCGGCGGCCTTGCGGTGCGCAAGACGACGTATCCAAACTTGAGCGAGCGGGTGGAAACGTATTTTCGCGACGGCACCCCGGCGCGCGAGGAGGGCAGCGCGACCTTCCCCGTCCGCTACGAATATGCTCCGGCGACTTTGGGATTGTTCACGCGCGAGGTCAAGATGACGAACACGACCGACCTGGCGGAAGTGATCACGAACTTCACCGATGCTGCTAGTCGCCCCATCAAGACTCAGTACGCCGACGCCGCGGCTCAGGAGACGTTTTACAACTCTCAGGGCCAGGTGTCGCGCCACGTAGACCCGGATGGAGTGACCACGCTCTTTGCTTATGATGCACTCGGCGAGTTGACCAATGCCGTCACGGACCTCAATGGTAATAACACTATCGACGACACCGTGGACCGCATGACTCGCACGGTTCGTGACGTGGCGCTTGTGGACGGCAATTGGGTGCAACGCACGCGCACCTCAACCTGGCTGACGGACGGCTCCTCCACGTCCACGCTCCAATCGGAAACCCTCCAGAGCACAAATGGCCTTGTTTCCACGACTCGGCGACTCGGTCCCTTCGGCACCCTAAGCGTGTCCAATACCACGCAAACGGTCTTTGCCGGTGGCGGCATCCGTTACGTGACCAACACGGTGCCGGACGGCACGAAGACCATTCAAACTTTTCAGGAAGGTCGCTTGACTCAACTGGAGACCCAACACCCCCAGCTTGGAACGTTGAACTCAATGACGTACGGCTACGACGCTCACGGCCGTCAGAGCATTGTGACGGACACCCGCACGGGCACGACCACTTACACGTTCAACAACGCCGACCAGGTGACGAGCATTACCACGCCGTCGCTCTCACAGGTCACCTCCAACATTTACGACAACATGGGGCGTGTCACCGTGACCATCTTGCCCGACAACCGCAGTGTGACAAACGTCTATCAGCTCAATGGCCTGCTCGCCACCAACTTCGGTGCACGGGTTTATCCGGTGAGCTACAAGTACGACGCGCAGGGCCGACTGCTGCGCATGACCACTTGGACGAACTACGCTTCACAGCAAGGGTCCGCCAACACGACTTGGAGATACAATGGCCAGCGCGGGTTTCTTACGAACAAAGTGTTCGCCGTTAATGGCAGCGAGACCGACTACGGCTACACGAACTCGGGCCGGTTGCTCTGGCGCAAGTGGAGGAGCCGCAACATTACGACCAGCTACGGCTACAACGCCGCAGGCGACCTCGCCACAGTCGTCTATTCCGACGGCACGGCCAACGTTACAAACTCCTACGATCGGAGGGGACGGTTGAAGACGGCCGGCAATGGAACCAACACGACCACGCTGCTCTACAACGATGCCGGCCTGGCAGTCAGCGAGGCCCTCAACGGTCTCACGCTCACCAATGAGTTCGACGCCCTCCTCCGGCGGACGAACGTGGCGATGCTGACGAATTCAGTATTGGCACTACGCTATTCTTACTCGTACGATCCTGCCTCGCGCATGGCGTCCGTAGAGTTTGGGACGAATCGTGTGGGGTACACGTATTTGACAAACTCGCCTTTGGTCGAGACGATAGGGTTTACGAACGGCAGTACGCTCCGCCTGACCGTGAGCAACCGCTACGACAACTTGGATCGCCTGACTACGAAGGACAACCGCACGAACGGCGCTTCGTTCGTTCGCTTCAACTACAGCTACAACACGGCGAACCAGCGAGCCGGCAACACCAATGTGGACAACAGCTACTGGGTGTATCAATACGATAACCTGGGACAAGTAATTTCAGGAAAACGGTATTGGTCCGATGGTACTCCTGTGGCTGGCCAACAATTCGAGTACAACTTCGACGACATCGGCAACCGAAGCCACGCCCGCTCGGGCGGCGACACCAACGGCGCCAACTTGCGGCAGGAGGATTACGTGGCAAATACCATGAATCAGTACACCAGCCGCACGGTGCCCGGTTACGTGGAGGTGCAAGGCAGCGCGGCTACGAATGCGAATGTGGCAGTGAACGAGCAATTGGCTTCGCGTCACGGTGAGTACTTCCGGGCCGAGCCGTACTTTAACAACACAACCGCGGGGCTGTGGGCCAGTGTGACGAACGTGGCCCTGTTGCCGGGCGCTATTCTGGACGTGGCGACGAACGTCGTGACGAGCTTCTTTATTCCCAAAACACCGCAAAACTTCGGCTACGACTGGTCAGGCAATCTGACCAACGACGGGCACTTCGCCTACTATTGGGACGGCGAGAACAGGCTGACGCGGGTGGAGAGCTTGACCAACACCACCCCCTCCAGCTCCTGGCGCAAGTTGCTCTTTGGCTACGACCATCGCGGCCGCCGGGTGAGCAAGGTGGTCAGCAACTGGACGGCCGGAGCATGGAGCAACGCGCTCACGTTGCGCTTCGCATATGACGGCTGGAATTTGTTGGGCGAGTTTAACACCACGAATGCGGCCAATCCGCTGCTTATGCACGGCTACGCCTGGGGTGCGGACCTAAGCGGCACGCTGCAAGGCGCGGGCGGCGTGGGCGGACTTGTCGCCGTGAACGATCTAGGCAGCGGGCCCCACTTTGCTGTCTACGACGGTAATGGAAACGTGGCCGCCCTTGTGAGCGCCACGAACGGCACTGCGACAGCCCAATATGAGTACGATCCATTCGGCAACGTGATCCGCGCCACCGGACCGTTGGCTTTCGACAACCCGTTCAGTTTCTCCACTAAATACCACGATCAGGAGGCTGGATTGGTGTATTACGGCTATCGCTACTACAGCCCAGCCCTGGGGAGGTGGCTGAGCCGAGATCTCATCGAAGAGGAAGGAGGAGTTCATCTCTACGCATTTGTGGCGAACGACTGTCTGAGCGAAGTCGATGCACATGGTTTGATTTCCGCCGGGCAATGGTTGACCTCCCAAATTGCTAGTGGCTTGGATAGGGCGCGCATCCAGGGAATCTATCGAGTCGAGGCTGATAAGGAATTCAAAGCTGCTGGGCGAGCTCGGGTTGGGGTTAAGTTTGGGGTGATTGCGGTTAGGGCATCGGCGAGCGCAAAGAATACGTGCGTGGACGCGACAGTCTACGCAAACTTCTACGGCCAACTTCAAATCCCTTTCTACTTCGGAACGCAAATTATTCTCGAACCGTCCGGAGGTGCGGCGGGAAAAGTCGAGTGTTGTATGTGTGCGGTGGGCGGGCGGTGGGAATATAAGATTGGCCCATTCTATTGTCGAGGCGACGTAACCATCAACATGGGTGTGAAGCTGGGACTACGGAGTCCGGGGTTCGACTTTGAGAATGTCAAAGCGTACACAGAAGGAGGCGGATTTATCGGATGGACTTACAGTTTCCGCAGGAAGGAAAGTCGTCTCAATGGGTACGTTTACTGGACGTACGTTTTTGAAATCAATTGGGGGAACAGATGGCGGACTTCACGCAGGGGCGAAGTGCGATGGGGGACGTCCGTCGATTTTTAGGGGGCGTTGCGGCAAGCGTCTCCACACCTATATGATGCCATCACAAGTCCGTTTTAGACGTTTTTTCGAAGCCTCAGCCCTTGCCTTGGGAGCCTGCCTGTTCCTTATTTACGGGGTGGTTACGATGGTCAATGGGGCAGTTGTCTTTGGCGTGGGGTTTATCGCTGTGGGAGCGATTGGTGGCATTGCGGCCGCGACATACTTCTTGCGTGGAGCGCGGCTGGGCGTCGAAATCGCAGGCGACAGCTTGGTCGTGCACCACTATTTCAGCGAAAAGACTGTGCTCCTGAAGAAAATCAACAGGCTCTACCGCTCTGTTGATGCAACGGTTCTTGAAACCACAGACGGCATTATCGTTATTGATGACGCGATGTTCTCCGACCCCCAGAACCGAGATGCCTTGTTCACTTCGCTGGAAAACCAACTTCGCAAACAATCTCGCGAATAACTGTTACGAACCTTTTTCCGATAGTAATTCTCCCCGAAGTGGCGTCGTGTGCGCCAAGCGAAGCTTGGTGCCTCTTGCAGGGTGAAAGGTGCGGGCCGTAAGCGGGGGCCGCACCTCTGCTGAAGGGATTGAGCCTCGCTACAGTAATGAAGCAGGCGGCGACGCTCTACGATGAGCGGAAGCCGGAAGAGAAAGCATCGATTTGACGAGATGCCGGGAGCCTGTCGGGGTCTGAGTGTTACGCGCTTTTTTGGCGTCGTAAAAACAGCCGAGCTGCCATCGCAAGGTATTTGGGGTTCTGCCCAGCTGACGTCGCATTTTGTGCCCGAATAACCACGCTGGCGTCGTAAGGTTGCGAGGTCGTGGGCCATGTGCTGGCAGGCTGTTTGCGGCACGTCGGGGTTCGCGTCGCGGTTGCTGTCATGTTGCGGATCAAACCAGCCAATGCGGCACTTAGTACCGAGCTATTCCAAGTGACACCCGCCATTTTTGTCCACAACGCTTGCAGGTAACGGCATAGCCCGCATACGAAAGTGGCTCACGCCGGATGTCTTGCACCGATTCTCGTTCTAACTGAAAAAAGGAATGTACGCCCTGAGTGGCCACTAGGACGAAGAAATGTCCATGCCTCAGATACTGCACGTTGGCAAGGCCAGCCTTTTTGCGCCGACACCGGGTCCACTTTGAGATGTCGATGCCGTATTGGCGGATGATTTTCTCGTCCGTTTTCTGCGGATCCTTATGCGATGGAATCGTGCCGGTTACATAGAACCAGTAGCCGCGCGCCACATACGACACGGCCAATTGCCGGACAAATGTTGCAGTATCGTTCACTGCACATGGATACATCTTGCGTTCCTGCGACCTAATTGGGGAGTTGTTCTTCGGCACATTCTCCCGAAAGCACCAAATCCTTCACGAGCCTGTTTTCGCTCAAAACCTCCGTACAAACCGCGCCCGCTCGAAAACCTTTTTCGCACGCACCTGCTTTGTGCGTCGCCGTCGCGCGCGCTGTATTCCTTTGATTGAAGTTGCTGTCGTTTGCGACAAACCTGTTTATTGAGTCATGTTGCCCCGTTAACCTCTGTTGTACGACCGCCACCAAAGGAGAAGTTGCGTCCCCGCAAATTCTCGTTTGACCGCAGTTCTCTCCAAAATCTCCTTCTGCGAAACGGGCAGGCGGCATCCGTGCCGCCTGCCCGTGGCATCTTTGAGACGGGTGTTCCCGTCGCCTCTTTCGTGTGTGCAACTCATGCCCGGCACCACCCGTAGCACGCACACGCACCTTCGACTGCCTTGCCGAAGTTGCGTCGAGCCTCGCGGCTCAGTCCTACTGGAGGCACTCTCATCCGAATGTGTCGTTTCAATCACCGGCTGACAAGGCCGGCACCGGATACCACTCCGGCAGCCACATTCGTTGCGCGGTTATTCATGTTCTTTGCGACCGCAGTCACGTTGGGAGGACGCCATCGGCGTCCGGCTTTCCAGGCATGCCTCGGACTCCCGTCCGAGCATCGTTTCCAGTCCGTGTGGACTGATTTCGGGGGCCAGAATACAGAAGCTGCTCCCCTACCCGCCCTGGCAAAGCGTTCTCCCGGTTCGGCAATCGTCTCTGCGACCACTGACTGGCAAGGGCTTGATGCCCCTTTCATCGTTGAGCTTTTCATGTTCCGCTCTTTCTGCGGATACCCGGACGGTGTCTCCGTCCGGCTCCTCGGTGTCGCCACCGGGAGACTCCCGACGCCAGCGTGCGTTAGACGGACCTGACGGGCCTTTCACCCGATTGGCCACTGTGGGCTTTGGTCCGAATCCCGCCGGGGGATTTGCAGTGCTCCTTGACACCACTCACCCGCTTTGAACACGACCGACTTGCCGCCTTGCGGCGGCAAGCGTGTCCCGCTCGCCCGCATTTCCAACGCCACGGCATGGGATAGAATTTGGAGATTACTCCGTTGGTAAACGGGATTACTTCCAAAAGCCTCCCTCGAACTGGACGACCCACTCTCGTGGAAATCCAGCTCTACGGGACACGAACGTGACGGGTGGTAAAATCCGTCCCCTTAGCCTGGTGGTAAGCCGGGTTTGCCGGGTGCTCATGCCCATCTCAAAGACGCCAGAGAATGCGTTGGCACTTCACTGACGGTGGAGGGAGCAAATCCCCTCCCCTGGGTTTCCCTTACAATGTTCTCGATTACTTCAACAGAGTTAAAGTTGCGAACGGCATTTGAACCAAGTCTTCACTGACCCAGTCTGTGGTCACTGTTCTGTCGAAAGGAGCAAGGACTCGAAGTGCCCCTACAGCGTACGCCATGAGGCCAACTGAGACCAGCAGAGATCATGTTGATTCGCCGGTGATGCTCTCCGGCACTACAGCTACTCCAACGCTGCGGGCTGCTTTGCGTAGTGCACCATCCAGGCTACCCAGCGGCACCCTGTTCCTCATTGACAGATCGAGGTAGGCAGCATCGTAGATAGTCAATCCATGGGCACGAGCCACAGGCAGCAAGCTCCGGCCAAGGCCTCGGCTGGACGGCTCGACCGAGATTAAGAACTGGACGAGCATATCAAGGAAATGTGAGGTTTTGATAACTTGAATCTCCTTTCGACGTTCTGCCATTAGCAAGGCATTGGCAACTTCCAAAGGCCAATGTGGAGGGCACAGGGCCTGTGCGCCTTCAGCCAATTGATCATACACCTTTTCGGTTTCCGCCGTCGCTTCATCCTCAAAAAACAATGCCAGAGTCAGCGACGCGTCCAGCACGAATTTCACCGACGCCCCGCATCGATGAGCTCGCGCAAAGTCAGATCCGACCCATCTCCGTGAAGGCGCACCCCTCGCCGTGCCTCTCGCCAAGCGCGCAAGGCTTCTTTCACGGCCTTGCTGTGCGAGTATCTAGCTGGCACCAGTTTCGCCAATTCCTGGCCATGGCGAGTGATGATTATCTCCTGACCGGCTTCCACCAAATCCAGCAATTCCTTAAAGCGCTGTCGCGCCGTCACGGAGTCAAGGGTAGTGCTCTCCATAAATTCTCTCCAAGGTAATACAACCATCATATTATACCACGAAACGGAATCCCATTACAACGGAGTGAAGGCCGCCAGGATTTCGATTCTACGTATCCGCTCCCCGGCCCGTTTGTCCACCTCCCCTTCCGCATTCAGCAACAAGCTTATCAGAGCCCGTATGACATGGCTCCCCTTAACCTGACTATTCAACCGAACTGCCAGAATATTGACCAGCCTCCCAATTGCCTGCGTCTCCTCGCGTGTGAACAGAATGCGCCTTTTCATCTCCAATCGTTGAAGAGCCGGAGTCAATGTCGTCACCCGAAGCTCCCTCACGGCTTGCCGGGAAGGTGGCTCCCACCCTGCCGCCTACGTCTCACGCGGCGGGCCTGCATCGCGGAGCGCACCCGCAATCACTTTGGCGATCTCTCTTTCAAACTTCTGAATGGACTTAAAATCCGCATTGGCCGGCCGTGAAAGTCCAATGGTCTCCCCTGCCCGCCGATCCAGCGCAGCTTCGGCGTTTAGCAGCAGTGTGACGAGCGAGCGCAGCACGTGGCTCAGCTTCACCTGCGTATTGAGACGGCTCGCTAGCGTGCCGACAAGCCGCTCCAAAGCGAAGTTTTCCGCTCGCGTCAGGAGCATCCGTTTCTCCTGATCCAGCTTCTCGACCAACTCCTGGGCCATGGCCCGCGCGGGCATCGGCTCAGACCCCACGCGACCGCTTTGCCCATCTCTTCCCTTGGAGGGTGCGCCGATCGATACTGCGTCCGCGCGGCTCAGCTCAACTACTTTCGCGCTGCGCAACGGTTCTTCCATCGCCTTCGCAGTGGGACTCGCTGTGGTCAATGCCGCGGAGAGCACTCCCGGATCAAGCAACGGCCTGTAAGGCGCCTCCCCTGCTGGTGCACGCTTAGCCATTTACGACATCCTTCACCGGCTCGGCCAGTTCAAGTTTCATGAGCCGTTGTTCGATCTCCCTGGCCAGTTCGCGGTATTGATCAGTGACTTTGTGCGTCGAGTGCGTCTCGAATAGAGTCTTCCCGACTTTCTGGGTCTGCGGCAGGACGGTCGATCTCCCAATGGTGGCGCGGAATTTTATCGACTCGGTTGTCTCCTCCACTCGAAACGATTGCTCCACGAACTCAGACAACGAATTGGCGAGGCTCGTCCGCTTGTCCACCGCAGAGATCACCACGCCCAACAGCGCGAGGTTTGCGTTGCCCCTTTTTCTTGCGTCCACTATGTCGCGGAGGGCGTCGTTAAGGCCCGCGATTGCGAATGGATCGGGCATGGCCGACAAGATAAAGTAATCCGCATTCATGTAGGCGGCCAGCGTCGGAAGCGTGGCGTTTGGCGCCGTGTCCAGAAAGATGTAGTCGTATTTGCCGCGCAGCGATTCCAGCGGACGCTTCAAGACTTCGTGCGGCGTCACAAACTTGCTTTTGCTCGTCACCGCTTGATCAATGCGTTCCAGTTTTCGGGCCGCCGGAATGAGATCCAGGTTTTGCGGCAGGCTCACCCCTTCCTCCTTCTCGCCGTGAGTCAGTACCAAGTTTTCCGGTTCCTCCTCGCCAAGCATCAATTCAAACGAGCCCAGGAAAGCCTCGGGCTCGATCCCGAAATGGCGCGTTGCGCCGTGGTTCATGTCCAGATCAATGATCAGCACCTGCCGGCCAATCTCGGCCAGCGCCCGCGCGATGTGAACGGTGTTCGTCGTCTTTCCGACGCCTCCCTTCTGGTTGCCAACGGCGATGATGCGTGTCCTTCGCTTCCAGTCCATCTCTACCTCCTCCAAACGAAATTGCCCTCATCTGTCAGTTATCGCGTTATCGCGTTATCGGCAAGACCCAATCTGCTCCATTCTCGCGTTATCGCGAGAACGCCGTCGCTGTACATGACTTTCTTCTCGGCCGCTGTACTTGTGGCGTAACCAAGCACCATTTTTTGGTGTCCGAGGCCAAAAATATGATTGTCGCGATAATCCGTTAACGCCACATCGCCTTCTCGCGAGAACCGCACAACGCGACAACGCTATCTCGCGTTATCGCGACAACGAACCTGGTCTGTAATCGACTACTTATCTCGACTCCGCTACCGCTTTATCGCGATAACGCCTTCTCGCGTTAACGGCTCCTTGGCATCGGCCGTTATGGTGACATCGCGTTATCGCGAGAACGAGTCGAGCCAAAAGACCACTTTCCATCTTGCGGAATCTGTGTTCGGCGCGAAACACTTCAAGCGAGCTGAAGCAGCGGCTTCGGCCATAACCAGAGGAAAGCTGTCGAGGAATAGGGGACGGGCCCCGAAAAATGAAAAAGCCCGCGCCAGGGCGGGACTTCTTCTTGAGACTGGATACCTCAAAGAATAAGCCCCCTTCCATGCGCCGGTCAATAGGGACACTTCACTTGAAGTGAGAAGTGATGTGTTTTTTCCAGAAAGCTCCCTCCGATAGGGGAGGAAAGGACAAGTGTGCCCAAAATCCGGTTTTAAGATTATGAAGGCTGTTCAATTACTGAACATCTTGGCGTTGCTCGAGCGGCGGCTCATTAGCTTTCGATGCTTCCGGGTTTACCTCGGTTGCTTTGCGCTAGTCGCAATCAGAGACGCGGCCCGCCGTGACGGGCGGCTCAAAGCCGGAAGGGGAGTTCTGCCCTTCGTCCGCTACCAAGTGCGCGAAGTGGCCCGACTCTGCGGGACCACACAGTGGCAAGTTCGTCGCGATTTGACCGCGTTGCGTAAAGCTAACCTGCTTTGGTTCGATGAACGCGACATCAGAGCGTCAGAAGCATTGTTGCCGGAATGCGCTCAACTTTGTTCACTCGTCCGATCTCCAACGCGCCCGGTGCCCGTGCCGCGTGCCGTTCTGCGGTTTCTCGCCCAGGAGCGCAGACAGTCAGTCTCCAAGTCGATGATCGCCTACATGCTCCGGGGCCTTACCATCAGCAGGCACGCCGCTGAGGTTTGCGGAAAGGGGAGTGTGAAGCTCTCGTGGGTGTGCGCAGTGGCCGGCCTTAGCGAACGGGCCGGGCGCTACGCGAGAGGGGAACTGATTCGCCTTGGCTGGATCGAGCGCGACACCGGTTCGCGTCAGTGGAAGCTTAACCGTCACGGCGCTTACTTCTCCATCAACCTTGACTGGTCGCACGTAACAAGTGCCGCACCGCAGACGCCTACGCCACTTGCCCCCCATACGCCAGCTAAGCCGCCCGTTTTTGCCCCCCTTAATAAAGACCGGAAAACTCCTTATGGATCTAAAAACCAGAAAACTCATTCTGGTGTTTTTACAAACCAATCCATGGCTGCCAGCAGGCGTTCCGGCCCCACACTGCGCGATGTGAAAAAGGAAGACCTGTCGCATCTCTCGCGTTGTGAAGCGCTCTACTGGCAGGCTGTAGGGGAGGGAATCATCTCGCCAAGCGAAAGCTCAGCCCTGAACTTCCTGGCCGCAGCCGTTCGCGCCCGGTCAATCAAGGCTGGCGATCCGGCCAGAGTTTTTGTCTCAATCATTCGTCGAAGCTTGTGGAGTCACATCACCAACGAACAGGAGGAAGTTGCCCGGAAGGCCCTTAGCCGAATCCGCGAGGTAAATCCTCATCGCTTCCGGTTGCCTGAAGCGAGGATCCAACCTCCACAATCTCCCTCCTTGGAAGCACATTCAGAATCCACCGAGGCAGAGCTAATCGCCGAACAGAAGGGGAGGGGACGGGCAGTTTGATACCTCCCACTCCCACTCGAGCGAGCCTCCATCAATGACTGTGGCCGTGGTCCCGTGACTTGGACTTTTGTTTCGACGGCTTGCCGATACTCTGCTGTTGCGACTGCGTCTTTCCCTGTTCGTCGCCGGTTGTCACCTGAGACTGGCTCGACTCCTTCTTCTGCGTTTGCTGCCATTGTTTGCGAACAACCGCACGCACGGCCTCCATCTGCTTCCTGGTCACAGGATGCAGTTTCGCCCAGCCCCGGCGTAGCCGCTGGCCCAGTTTCTTCAGTTTTCTCTCAACAGTGTCGTCGTGGTCAGCCATGCATCACGTTTTCCTTTTAAGAAGCTGTCGTGCCTTTGCTTCACAGCGTTCGATTCGCCGCCTCGCCGTATCGTAACCAAGTTCTTCCGATTCCCAAATCTCCACGAATGGCAGGCCCAAGATATGATATTTCCACAAACACTCAAAGCACTCAGGCGACAGACTCTTCAACAGGTCAATCGCCTCTTGCAGATCCAGTCGCTCTCCGCGCGACATTGGCTCATCGACCTCTGACGCTTCGATCGCGCGCCACAACGCTTCTGCGCCTACCGCCTCGTCGTCCAGCGACGTGTGCTGCGACTCCTTTCCCCGGCGACGGTGGGCGTCTGCCACTTTGCGTCGCGCAATCCGGTAGCACCATCCCCAAAAAAGCCTTGCCGAATCATCCCTCACCTCGAATTTTTCCAAATTCTCAGCAATCGCCATCAGGGTTTCCTGAGACACATCTTCCACGTCCTCCCGTAAACAATGCCTTTCGATGTAGGCCAACAGCGCCGGTCCCACCTCCTCAATGATGACCTCCGCCATGCGCTCCCGAAAATCAACCGTGCGACCTGTCTGGTAGGCTCGGAGAAACTTGATCAGGTGATCCATCAGATGGCGAGATGTTATGGTGGAGCACGGGGCGATTCAAGGTCGCATCATTTTCTCAAAAAAAGTTTGTTCGCTTTTTCATACACACGCGATTGCAAAACCAAGATGCAAACTACAGGCCTGCAATTGGCTCAGTTGCCCAACACGGAACGAAGTTATGAAAGATGACCATCGCCATTTCCTTGCCCTGCTTGGCCAGCCGCCCGCCCGCATGACCGTCGAGCAAGCTGCCTGGGCGCTCAATTCCCAACCGCATGACATCCCGATCCTCGTCGCTGCCAGGCTTCTCAAGCCCCTCGGCAGCCCGTCTCCCAACGGACCCAAGCTCTTCGCTGCGATCGAAGTGATCAATCTTGCCAAAGACATCCAGTGGCTGGCCAAGGCCACTAACGTCCTCCACCAACACTGGCGCAAGAAAAACCAGCGCAAGAAAGATCGTTCCTCCGGGGACGCACATAACGATGAAGGCTCGTAGCCGACACTACCTCCATCTGCGGCAACTAAACCGAGTCCGCCTCGATGAAGACCTCGCGCTTCGGGCCAACGAGATTGCAAAGCAGGTTTCCGACGCGCTCGCTGGCAACTAAGGGCGCAGCAGAGATTTATTGCTCCCTGACCGTCGCTCCCTTTCGGCAATCGATCAGGAGGGCAGACTGCGCGAACACGTTCCGCATAAATGGCGGCTTGGTGAAACGCATTACGTGGCCGCGCAGACTGCCCCCTTGGGAACCCGCGCCCGTCCGAACAAACGCCCGGACCGCTTCCGGCTTAAACGCTGCAGTCGCTTCGCGCGCGGAATGCGGCCCCGAGCTGGTCGTGCGTTTCATCGGACCGGCTTAAGTGGACAGGGTGTTTTAGCGAGTTGCGATCGATTCACTGGTTGCCATGCGCCTTCGTCGGTTCCCATTCCCGATGCTCGACCTACAGCGCGATTTACTGGCAGGGCCATTTTAAGTCGGCCAGGGCGCCGTAAAGGTATTGCTCGTCCGGTCGGTTGCAGATTCGATCTCATGCTTCCCACTCCTGCCGCACACCAGTCCCGGACTCCGCTCCACCTTGACTGCCCCCTGGCCTCCTTGCTCCTGCCGCTAGGTTTCATCGCGCACCACCGTTCGGCTGCGCAGCGATGCAAGACATTATGAACAGCACGACGACAGACTCGGCAATTCAACTTGGGCAGACCCTGATTACCTCAAGGGCAAAGCAGGCACTCCATCCCCAGGAAGTGCTCTCCGCCCTGTGGAGACACGCCCATGAGCCGTGGGGCGCTAAATCGCAGGATGCGAAGGTTGAGACCCGCCCGATAGGGGACTGCCGTCTCATTTCAAACCACGTCAGTTCACGCGGCCAGGCATTTCAAATCGCCACCGAACGGGAGAAGAATCGTACGACCGTGTACCTTCCTGACGAGACGGAGCTCTCTCAGGCCGGGCTTGTCGAGGATTGGGTTTGTAACCTTGGCTGCCCAAACTGCGGCGGATGACGAGCCGGCAGGCGACGTCCAACCAGGGAGTCAGTTCGGTTCCGTCGAGTTGTGCTTGCGAATCGAGTGGCATGGAGTCGCCCCAACCGCTCGACCGCGGTATTGGCGGCGACAAAGTCTTACTTCGGCACAGCCACGCGGCCTCCAAGGGCTTTGTAATCGGCAACGACTGCTGTGACCGTTCTGGTCTGGCTGGCGGCGAAACGCGCAGCCTTGTCTTTTTTCCGGGTTCACGCATCATGCAGGTCATAAGCTGTGAACAACGCCACGCGCTCCGGCCAAGGCACCCAAGCATGCTTCCAGGACACTCATTGGAGTGTCGTGTTGGCCGCGGGACAGGCCGATTCGGCGCAGGCCGCCGTGGCGCTGGAGAAGCTTTGCCGCTCCTATTGGCCTCCGCTGTATGCCTTCCTCCGCCGCCGCGGGCACAGTCCCGAGGAGGCGCAGGACCTCACACAGGAGTTTTTTGTGCGACTGCTCAAACGAAACGCCCTGGCCACGACCTCACCGGAGAAGGGACGGTTCCGTTCCTTTCTGCTGGCCATGCTCAAACATTTTCTGCTCAATGAATGGCACCGCGAGCAGTGCCAGAAGCGCGGCGGCGGGCACTTCGTAGTTTCTCTGGACGCCGAACCGGCCGAGGCCCGTTATCAGGTTGAACTCGTGGAGACCGCCACGCCCGAGAGCGTTTTTGAGCGCCACTGGGCGTTCGTCGTACTCGATCAGACGATGAAACGCTTGCGCGAGGAGTATGCCAGCAACGGAAAAAACGACCTATTCGAGCTGCTCAAGGAGACTCTGTCCGGCGAAAAACGGGCCACACCGCGCACGGAGCTCGCCGCGCGCTGCGGCATCAGCGTCGGCGCGGTGGACGTGGCCGTGCATCGGTTGCGCCGCCGGTACGGAGAACTCCTCCGGGAAGAAATAGCCCACACGGTGGGCCAGCCGGGCGACGTGGAGGACGAAATCCGCCATTTGAAGGCAGTGCTGGGGCGGACTTAGCCAGGAGAGCGCCTCCTGAGCTCGGAGTGCAACCGATCGAGAGCGATGTCCTAACGCGACTTTGTGAGTAAGGTTCAGGCAGATTTCTTTTTGTACTATTGGTGATGACCATGGCCACAAACAGAGAATGCCCGGAGTGCGGAGCGATCATTCCGCCCGGCTCGATGGATGGGTTTTGCAGTCAGTGTCTCTTCTCGCTCGGCTTGGACGCGCCGGATAAGACCGCTTCTGCTCTGGCATCGCCTGACCTTGCACCCCTGCTTGCCAAGCCTGCGCCCGCCATCGGAGTGAAGTGTCACTATTTTGGCGACTATGAATTGCTGGAAGAAATCGCCCGCGGTGGCATGGGCGTGGTGTTTCGTGCTCGGCAAATCAGCCTCAACCGAACAGTCGCGGTCAAATTGATTACGGCGGGGCAACTGGGCAGCGAAGACGCCGTGAAACGATTCCACATGGAAGCCGAAGCGGCCGCCCGGCTGGCCCACCCGAACATCGTGCCCATCTACGAAATTGGCGAACACGAAGGCCATCATTACTTCAGTATGAAGTTGCTGGAAGGCGGCTCGCTGGCGCAGCGACTTCAGGGATGCCGAATAGCGAGCGGAGAAGCAGCGGCCAGCGCTTCTGCCGCTTTTAGGGAAGAACGGCGGAGCGAGGGGGGGCGAAAAACACCTGTTGTCAACCTGCGTGAAAGCGCTGCCCTGCTGTCCAGCGTTTCGCGCGCCGTCCATTACGCTCATCAGCGAGGCATTCTGCATCGCGATCTCAAGCCGGGGAACATCCTCCTGGATGAGGACGGCGAGCCGCACGTTACGGATTTCGGCCTGGCCAAACTGATTGAGAGCGATAGCACCCTCACTCATGCGGGGATGGTCATGGGGACGCCCAGCTACATGTCGCCGGAGCAAGCCGAGGGCAAGAACAATGAACTGACCACCGCCAGCGATCTTTGGAGCCTGGGCACCATTCTTTACGAATTGCTCACCGGTCAGCCGGCCTTCCGCGGTGGCACACCGATGGACACATTACGGCAGGTGATGGAGCAAGAGCCGACGAAGCCCAGCGCGCTGAACCTGGCCGTGGATCGCGATCTCGAAACAATCACCCTGAAGTGCCTGGAGAAAGATCCTGCCGGCCGCTACGCCTCTGCCGCGGCGTTGGCCGACGACCTCGAACACTGGCTGGAGCACGAACCGATCTTGGCGCGCCGCGCCGGCGTGTTCGAACGCGTTGTCAAGTGGGCGCGCCGCCAGCCAATGCTCGCTGCCGCCATGGTCTTGCTGCAGATCGTATTGGTTGCTGGCGTGGCCGGGATATCGTGGCAATGGCGCCAGGCGGTCGTGGCCCGGCGTTCCGAGGCGGCCGAACGCCAACGAGCCGTGCGCGCTGAAGGCGACGCGCTCGACCACCTCCGTAAAGCACAACTCAATTATGTCCGCGCCAATCGGCTTACGGGCCAGCCTGGTCAACGCTTCGACAGCCTCGCCGAACTCGCGCGCGCCGCGACGCGCACCAATAGCCTAGAGCTGCGCAATGAAGCCATCGCATGTTTCGCCCTTCCCGATCTGCGCCCGCTCAAACAGTGGGCCAAGACCCCGCGTTGGGACTCCTTCAAGTTCAGTGCCAGCCATCGGCGCTACATGACCAATGACGCTTCGGGCAAGCTGACTGTTCGCGACGCTGAAACTGACGCGATCTTGTTTCAAATAACCGGACAAGACGCAAAGTACGTGGCTTCGTCCACCGCCATCAGTCCGGATGACCGTTTTGTGGCCACTGTGGACCAGGCGGGCCAGGCGCGCCTTTGGGATGGTTCGACGCAGTCCCCGCTCGTTATCGACTTACCACGAAGTGCCGCCCTCTTGACCTTTACTCCCGACAGCCGTGCGCTGGTCGTGAAACAAGGTGACTCTCTGCATTTTTTGAACACCACCAATGGTGTAGATGAGAAATCCTTTCCGGGCCCCGCTAACCTTCAATCGATTCAATTCGACTCGTCTGGTGCCAAATTTCTGACCATCGCCGAAGATCGAATCATCATTCGACAGGCTTCGGACGGCAGCCAGTTGCGAACAATTACCCGCCCGCAGGGTACCGGGGACGGTTTTCGGCACGCGGCATGGCATCCAGATGGCCGGCGCCTGACCGCATCATGGCAGAACAACATTGGCTTCTGGGACAGTGAAACTGGCAGGCAATTGGCCGTGTTTGAATTGCACGACGGCCCAGTCATGGGCCTAGCTTTCTCGGGGGCTGGTCAATATCTTGCCATCGCCTCCTGGGACTATGTTACGCGTCTTTTGCATACCGAGACGTACCACGAAGTGTTGCGTCTGTCTGAATCCGGTATAGCACTTGCCATCAGCACTGATGACCGCCGGCTCTCCTTGGCGCCCTGGGGCAATAAGCAAGTGAAACTCTACGAATTGGCTGACGTGACGGTTGGGCAACGTGTCGCACTCCCTCCACCGCCTGGGCAGCGTGCCTTCTCCACCATACGGGCCCTGTTCAGTCCAAACAGCGAACTGGTCATGGCCTGTGATTCCGCCGCCATCTATGTTTTTCACGCCTCAAACCATGCGGTCGTTCAATTACCAGTGACAGAAACCTCGACCGCTTGCTTTGCGCCGGACGGCAAAGCTCTTCTTACCGGTGGCGGCAACGGCGCGCAGAAGTGGCCGTTGAACTGGTCAATAGATCGTTCAGAGTTACACCTTGGCCCGCCCGGAGTGCTCGCCCCCACGCACGGGCTGAAAGTCGACGTTGTCGAGTTGTCGCGTGATGGCCAATGGCTTCTGGTTATGAATAAACAGAAGAGGGGCACCGCCCTCAACCTCCAAATGGCACCGCCTTTTGAGGTCGTCCAAATGGACAAGTCCCTTTGCGCGTGCTTCCACTTGGACGTTAGTCCCGATGGGCGTTGGATTGCGAGCGTTGCTGGTTCAGCGGATGCGCTCCAGATTTGGAACGGACGCACCGGCGGACTGCTGACGAACATACCGAGTCGGGGAGCCTGGCAATGTGCGTTCAGTAGCGACGGCAAGTGGCTCGCTTGTGGGCAGGAAGATTCGACGACAGTCTGGGACACGACTGACTGGAGTCTCCGCAACCGGATTCCGCATTCACCCCACGACGGCCGAAAGGGCGTGACGTTCAGTCCCGATGGCAGGACTCTTGCCGTCTTCAACTCGAACGTGCAGAAAATGCAACTGCTGAAACTGGAGACCGGCGAAGAACTCGCCTCGTTCCCCGTGGGACTCGTAACGACTTCAATGCGTTTCAGCCCCACGGGCGATCGCCTCGCTGTCGCCAATGAAAGGGGCTATGTCCAACTCTGGGATTTGCGCCGCGTGCGCGAGCAACTCGCCGGGCTTCAGCTCGATTGGGACATGCCGCCCTATCCGCCGGCCAGACCCGCCGTCGTGAGCCGCCAGGTGCGCTTAATCGTGCACGCGCCGGCCGACTCAACGAGCACACCAGCAAATGACCTGACGACCTCGTTTCCACAGCACAAGGAACCGCTTGTCCTCGAAGGCCACAAAAAACTGGTCCGTTCAGTCGGTTTCTCCCCGGATAGTCAGCGGATTGTCACGTGCAGCGACGATTGGACCGCCCGGGTCTGGGAGGCGGCCACTGGGAAGGAGATGCTCCTTCTCAAAGGGCATACTGGCGTGGTCCGCTCTGCAGCCTTTTCCACCGACGGTCAACGGATCGCGACGGGCAGTGAAGATGGGACCGCCAAAGTGTGGGATGCGATTACGGGCAAAGAACTGGTGGCGTTTGGAGGCCATCTCGGGCGGGTGTACTCTGTCGCATTTTCCCCGGATAGCCAGCGGATTGTCACCGGTGGGGAGGACCGAACCTCCAAAGTGTGGAACACGGCCACCGGCAAGGAATTGTTCACTCTTGGAAAACACGACGGCACTGTGCGTTCTGTAGCGTTCTCGCCCGATGGCCGCCGGATTGTAAGCGGTGGGGAGGATGGTGCGATCGTGGTTTGGGACGCCAACGACGGCGGGAAGCTGCGTACCATTCGAGAGAACGCGGCGGTTTACTCCATAGCCTTTGCACCGGACAGCGAACGCATCGTTTGCGGCTTACGCGGTTGGACTGTCGGCGTTTGGGACGTGGCCCGCGGCAAGGCACTGGGTTCGCTTTTGGGGCACAAGCACGTGGTCCGCTCCGTCGGCTTTTCTCCAGACGGCCACCGGATCGTCACAGGCAGCGATGATCAGACCGTCAAGCTATGGGAAGCATCCACAGGCAGCGAATTACTCACCTTCAAGCTCGCCGATAGAGTCGCCTCGGTTACCTTCTCCCCGGACGGCAGACGGATTGCCACAGGAACTTGGGGTGGAGCGGTCATGGTTTGGGAGGCTGCCTCGGTGGCCCAAGCCAAAGCTTGGCCTGAGGAGTAGGCCGCAGGCGAATACGTCGCGGCGCAGAAGCGCGCATGGGCTCAGTCCAAAAACCGCAGCAGGGCTTCAACGCCTTAGTTAGTTAGCCACGACCGGTTTCTTCGAGATGCTACGGGCCAGACAGCGCGAGGCCTGCAATGTGACCGTCGATCCCGCCCGGGCATTAAAGATCCGTCGGCGGCCTCTCACAATTATTTCTCCAGATTCCCAGTAAGGTTTGCCCAATTTTCTTGCTGGAAGGAGTGAAGAACGGACTTGCCCGCCGAAGAGCTCCCGAGCGAACACGCCGGGCTGCCCGTAGAGCGATAAACAATGAATACCGCCAGCCAACTGGGAGCGTTACCGGCCAAACGAACGGGAAACCCTCCATCATTGGATTATTGATACTCATGACTGCCGCCAAACCAGGCCTTCGGCAGAGATTTACGCTGGGCTCTCTTGCCTCAGGTCCGGGACGCGGCTTCGCGACAGTGCGAGTCCTGGGTCTGGCAGTGGCCGGGATGCTCTTCACCTCGTCCCACGGTGCGGCCAGCGTATTCTACAAGTTCGACATCGTGGCCCAGACGGGTGCGAACTCGTTGACCCACATCAGCCACGAGGTTTCTATCAATGATAAGGGGCGCGTCGCGTTTATCGGCTACACGAATGCGAGCACGAACGCCTTCAACACCATATGGATCGGCGATGGTTACGGCTCCCAGCCGCGAAGAATCACGTCCTCCGTTACGCCCTTCATCTCGGCCTTCAGGGACTTCGCTTTCCCACAGATCAACAACAACAACCTAGTAGTCGCGTCCGACCGCTTTTCTGGATCGCCGCAAGCCTACCATATCCGCACTTGGAACTCAGACTCCCTGAGTTCGTTCATGAACATTGCCGAGAAGGAGGATTTCACCTCCGTGACCCTTCCGAGCATCAGCAATGATGGGCTTGTTTCCTATGTCGAAATTGGCAGCGGCTATCCCACGACGAATTGGCTGCGTCTCTACGACAGTCCCATTACATGGCACCTGGCTAGCTACGGTGATCCCATTCATACGAATGCGTTGCCACCGGTGACGATGGCCGCGGATGGAGGCCGCCTGGTCCTGCGCCCGCGCGCTCGCGCCTTGGACGACAAATTGGATGATCCCATCGTCCTCTTCCATAACTTCACCGAGACTATTATCGCGGATTTCACGGATTTCTTTGCGCTGGGGCACAGGCCAGGCATCAGTGACGACGGCAGCATCGTGGTGTTTTGCGGCGATCTGAAGCCTGGAAAACCACATATTTCGGACACGGCTGGGCCGGGGATATTTGCGAGCATTGAGGTAGTGCCCGATCTCAGGATCATCATCCGGGTGGCCGGCAACCCTGCGGAGCTCGGGTATGACGCGGGTGGTAATAAGATCCGCATGGGCGATTTCGATATGCACAGTCGGGCTGGAGTTTCGCGGCTCGATCTCGGGTCAGATTACAGTTTCGTCGTTTGTTTCAAGGGGACCCCCAGCTCGGCAGGCCCAATCAATCCTGCCACTGGAAAACCGCTGCTCTTCTCGGGCCAGCCGGGGGTTTGGGCCGTGCGGGTGGATGTTGAGCCAAACTTCTTCGAGCCAGCCGACCCCTCGAGCTTTCGGCCGAGATCCCCTCTCCCGGTAATCCAGATAGGCGATAAGCTGCCGCCCGGCTCTGGCAAACCAATCGCTCAACTCGCCATTTACGACCCCATCGCCAATGCCGCGGCAGATCAGGCCGGCGTGCGCACGCAGCGGCGTGGCGACCATTACGTCGCCTTTTGGGCGGCGATCGCCGACGAGCAATTCGCCGTTCGCGCGGCACATCTGGACTCGGATGAGGATGGCCTGGTGGATCACTGGGAAACCGACGGTATTGATGTTGATCAAGACGGCAGCCCGGATCTCCAGCTACACTCGATGGGCGCTTTGCCCGACAAACGGGACCTCTTCGTGCACATTGACTGGCTGGCCGACCAAGTCTTATCTCCATTCCTATTTGCTCCTCAGGACGAACACGTCCACCGCCCACAACCTGAGGCCATTGATTTCCTCGTAAATATGTTTGCCAATGCTCCGCCTTTGGTTGGGCGTCGGCATGGGTTCCGTTCCGATGGCAATCCGCCGCCGAACATCCAGGCTGGAATCACGCTCCACGTGGATGCAGGACCACTTTCGGGGCTCTCGCGCAACATGCCAGCTTGGATGCAACGTGGCGGCCATGAGGTAGGAACTCCCGGGGCGCCGGACACACACCTGGACGTCGTGTATTTCGGAATGCCGGGCTCGGTCAGCGTCCCTGGCCTTAAATCGATGTCATTGCACGAAATCAAGACCGACTACTTTAGTGCCGTTGATAAAGGCGCTCGCGAATTGGTCTTTCACTATGTGTTCATGGCGGATTGGTGTGAACTCTATCCCTCCAATAGCAATCCCATTCAAGGAACAGCGACGGGAGGAGGCGGTGACCAGCTCGACACAGCTATCTCCTTGCCGGTTGGCCCCGATGGGAAGGGGCTATTGGAGGAAAAGGGAATAGCGATTGTTGGCGGCACGGGCGTGGGGCAGAGCAGACGCATTATTAGCAACAAAACTAATCATATCGTCGTAGGGACACCTTGGGAGACTAAACCTGATAACACCAGCCGCTTCGTTACGTTAGAGCCCACTTTGGGCCGCGCTGAGTTGGCTGAGGCCTTTACCTCGCCCAAGAATGTTTGGGTAGGGAACGACGTCGTGCTGTCCTGCCGGCTGCTTTATGAAAGGGGTTTCGGTGACCGCGACTATCTGGCTACTTCTTACGCGTATGGGCGGATCCTGGCCCACGAACTCGGCCACAATCTGGGATTGTACCACTGCGGGTCACCTGACCCAGGCACATGTGGTTGCGAGGGCCTTTCTGAGCCAGACTGCATTCTCGTGGCCAACAGCTACAAAAGTCTGATGAGCTACAGCCATGTGAACAGGCTCCCGGAGCAATACCCGCCAGGTATGATCTGGGTAAATGACTTCTCTCGCCTGGGGGATGGGAGTGGATTTGCGGACTGGGATAACCTGAGAATGGACTTTCAGAACTACTTCGCCAGCCTGGGCACCAGCCTCCTGGTGCCGCCCGAACTCAGGGTGTACACGCCAATAGGCGAAATGACGTTAACTGATGTGCTGGCGAACAACCCGGGCCCCATGGACCTCGAACCCACAAGCCTGCGCATTCTCTTGCCCGTCTCCGGCTCCCTCATTACGGTCGGTGCCTCGCCGGCTGTCTCCATCCTCGCCACCGACAACGTCGCCGTGGCCTCCGTGCTAGTCAGTTTCGACGCGAACGGCAACGGAAGTCTCGCCGACCCTGGTGAATCGGTCACGGCCTCGCCGGTTGGGTCCGATATTTTTGCCGCCACATTCAGCAACGTCTCCGGGCCGCCGGGCGGCCGCACGATCAACGTGACCGCGCTCGACGCCGCGATGCATCTGGCCAGGGCCACTTCGGTAGTCGTGGTTGCTAGTTCCGCGTGCAGTTACGCCATCACCCCCGGCCAACAGTCCTTCGCCGCAGCCGGCGGGTCGAACACCATCGCGCTCAGCACAGGCGGGGGTTGTCCGTGGATGGCGCAGCCAAGCGCGGACTGGATTACGCTCCCCTTCGCCTCGAGCGGTTCCGGCAATGCCGCGATCCAGGTCGCGGTCGCTTCAAATAAATGGGCCGTCGCCCGCGCTGCAACTATCACCATCGCAGGCCAGACATTTTCCGTGAACCAAGCGGCGGGCCTGTGCAGCTATGGGCTCTCGGGAGCCACCGAGTCCTTCTCCTCAGACGGCGGCGCTGGCTCGATCAACGTCTCCGCTTCCTCTGGCTGTTCTTGGAGCGCGTGGACTCCCGCCCGCTGGATGACCATCACCTCCGGCCGCGCCGGTCAGGGCAATGGAACCATTGAATATGTGGTTGGCAGCAATCCCGACTCCACCGCGCGTTCCACCACGATCGTGGTCGAGAATCAGACCCTCCTCGTAACTCAAGCAGGCGCGCCTTCCACCTTTCGCATCACGGATATGAGACGCCTGCCGAACGGCGACATGCATTTGTCCTACCCTGCGAATGTGAATTCGTACTACATCCTCTACCGTGGAACGAATCTGGCGCACGTTGTGGGCGCCGATATTGCCCAGAGTGCCGCTGCCATAGACATAGGTTTGGGCACAAGCGGCAGTGGCTCGCTGAACGATGCCGCTCCCATTGCCGGGGCAACCGCGGCGTTCTATCGCGTCCGGGAGCTGCAAGCGAGCCAGGCGTTGGACTCGGACCACGACGGCATTGACGATGTGTATGAGCTGCGACTCGCGGCCTTTCTTAACCCGTTGAGTCCGTCTGACGCGGCCCTCGACTTCGACGCAGACGGGGTTTCGAATCGCGACGAGTACCTTCGTGGCAGCAACCCCGCGGATCCACCGACCAGCTCGGTGGCCATCCACGAAGGTAATGGCGGCCTTACGAATGTGTTGGTGCTGATAGGACTGACCAGCGGCAGCGCCCAGACGAACGTTGTGCTTTTCACGACAGCGGACGGTTCCGCGCGCATCGCAGACAACGACTATGTGGCGACCAACGGGACACTGGTGTTCCTGCCCGGCGAAACGCGAAAAGCTCTCGTTGTGTCCGTAAGAGGCGACACGCAGACGGAATCGAACGAGACGTTTTATCTGAACCTTAGCCTGTCGTCCGCGCCGCCGGGCATTTCGTTGGCGGCGACTCAAGTGGTATGCACCATCGTCAACGATGATTCTCCACCCGGGACGGTGCCGGGACTCGTTTCGCTGGAAGCGAGCGGCTCGACGTTGCTCGCGGCGGTGTCACCCTGTGATTTCAATTGTGGTAGTGGGGATACCGATGTGCAACTGATCGTATTGACCAATCGGTTGGTGGGGACAAACGACCATGCCCACGCCGACGCGCGGGCACGGCGCAACGCCACCTATGCCAGTGCGACGGCGGACGCTTCTCCTGGACTGCTGTCGGTCCTGACCTGGGCGGACGCGGAGTTTCCAGCCGCCAATGCGACCTATACGTTCTACGCCATAAACAAGGCCAGTTACCGCGTAGCCATGAGGGCGATGGCAGCGGGGATTCCCCCAGGCGAAGACTGTAAGCTCAAGGTGCGATTTCATATCACGGGCCAACTCGGTTGGTTGCTCGACCACATCCAAGGCAGTAACTCTCAGCTTTCGGCCCGGTGCACGTTCGAAGTGAACGGACTAGTGTTGGATTCCCGCCTATACCAGGATCGGCAGTTGTTGGATGGGAACACCAATTCGTCGCGTTTCCCTCCCGAAGCTGGCGAGACAATGGAAATCATGATTCCCGTGAAGAACGGCCAACTGTTTACGAACAAGGTGAGCCTGGAAACCACCCTGTGGACTGAGAATCTTAGGAGAACCGGCCCCGGAGGCTCTGGATCTTTTCTGGGACTCGCGAATTTCTCGCCGGGAGCCTATTGGGATGGCGTCGTAGCGCTTTACGACGCCCAGAACCAGGAGATTCCTGATTTTACCATCGAATCACCCACGCTGATTGATTGGCGCCAGTCGCTGAAGCCGCCCGATGCGCCACCGGTCGACTCGTATAACCCGCCGATCCCCGTTTCGCTGGCCGTCGAACCGACGACGATTCTCCTGACCAACATCACTCAGAAAGTGCCACTCATGGTCACGGGCATGTATTCCAATGGGACGACCGCCGACCTGACCGCAGCAGCAGCCTGGACGGTGTACAAATCCTACAACCGAAACATAGCTACGGTTGACCGTAATGGCGTCGTGACCGGCTTGAACGAGGGACAGACGGTGGTGCAGGCGGAAAACCAGGGGGCGGTCAAGAGCGTGCTCGTGATCGTCTCGACTAGTGCGCCGCCCCGAACTGTGACGGGCCAGGTGCGACATCGCAATGGCCAACCAGCTGTCGGCGCGAGAGTGACGGTGGTCGAGTCGCTCCAGGCGGCCACGACCGACATCAACGGCTTCTTCCTGATACCAGGGGTGCCGGCAGGGATTTCGAACACCATCACCGTGTTGGCGGCTTGGCAAACCAACGCCTTGCGGGGTTTCAGACAGGCAGCGACTTCGCCCACTATCAGCGCGGGCGGCACGGGGTTGATCGATCTCGGGACAATCGTGTTGAACACCTTTTTCGATTTGCGGGCGGCGCGGATGCTTTCCAGTGACAATGATGACGATCGAGTTGTTGGACTCAACACCCCTGTGCCCGACAAACTGCCGAGCGGCTGGGAGTTGTTGTTCGGTTACGAACCGACGCGGTGGGATACTGATCGCAACGGAATTGATGACCCGGAGGAAGATCCGGACGAGGACGGTTTAACGAACCTGCAAGAGTATCAGAATGGCACGGACCCCTTCGGCTACGATTCGGACGGGGACCTCTGGGACGACCGGATTGAAATATCGGCCGGTGGTGAGCCGCATCTTCCAAGTGTCATCCCCCGGAGGCTCGACCTGGCGTCTCCACAGGTGAGCACTTTCCTGACCGGGAGCGTGGCGGGGAGCACGGTGCCTCCAGCGCCTTTGGGCATGTTCATCGTGGGAGCGCCTCCCGTCAGGGCTGTACTGGTCGTGTTACCCGCCGGAAACCTGACGCCGCCGCAATCACGAGAGCGGCTCATATTGGCGCAGCCTCCGATCACAACCTTCGTCACAGGCATCCCCGATGGCACAACAATGCCCCCTGGCCAACAGTTCATCATTGCCCAACCGCCCGTGACGGTGCGCACCAATTCTCCATGAATGCTTTTACTTTCTTTCGAAACCGTCAATTTCAACCACGCAAAAAGGCACTATTATGAAATGCTACAAGGCTCTCTCCTTTCTGCTGACCCTGTTAGCAGCCGGAATTCACACGGTTCGGGCACAGTTCGATTCGGGCAGCACCGGCACGGATCCCTTGGTCGTGACTGCGGGAACCACCGTCACCAACGATCTGCCGCCGGATGGCAAGCTGCATTACACCACCATCACAATCGGCAACAACGCAACGCTTCGCTTCCGGAGGAACGCGCTGAACACGCCGGTTTACCTTCTGGCCAAAGGAAACGTCGTGATTGACGGCACCATTGACGTCAGCGGCAGGGGCACCGGTACCAATGCCTATGTCGGCGGAGAGCCTGGTCCAGGTGGGTTCGCAGGTGGCGCACCGGGATTTCTGCCGCAAGTTGGTCCTGGTTCGACAGTTACGGCGACGGGCGGGAGCGGGCTCGGCCCCGGCGGTGGACGGGATCTTACGGGTTGGCGCGACGGCTACTATGCATTCACCAATCGGTTCGATCTGGCAAACACCGGCTATGGTTACGCGCACCTTATTCCTCTAGTTGGCGGCTCGGGTGGCTGCGGTGCAAGCAATTCGATCGCAGGCGGAGGAGGGGGTGGTGGCGGCGCAATCCTGATCGCATCAAGCACCAGAATTCAAATCAATGCCAGTGGGAAAATCCTGGCCAATGGAGGTCCGAAAGACACCGCCACGCACCCTGCCAGCATCACCTCGGGCTATGGAAGCGGTGGCGCGATTCGCTTGGTAGCGCCAATGGTTTTGGGGACCGGCACGCTGGATGTGCGAGCTGCGCAGCCGACAGAATTTAGCTTTTTACGCGGCCGAATACGAATTGATTCGGTATTGCGCTACGACCCGGCCGATCCAACCAACCCCGCCAATCGGTTCAACCTTTCTGCTGCTGGCATTGTCGGGAATAACCAAAGCAACCCTGACGATCGAGTTTGGGCGGTTGGCACCACCATGATCGTGTTTCCAACTAGCCAGCCCCGGCTGGACATCGTTCAGGTCGGGACCAGCTCGATTCCGCAGGGAACAAACAATCCGGTTGTGATCACGCTGCCGCCTGGTGCAAACACGAACCAACTCGTCACGGTGCGGGCCAGCGACTTCAATGTAGCCGTCCCGATTCGCCTCGTAGTAACTCCCGAAAACGGATACCCCGCCGGTTACGATCTGACGATTGATAATAGCGCTGTCGGTTTTGCCGAGGGACAAACAAACGTCAGCTTGCCACTTAACATGCGTGCCTTTATCCACGCCTGGACGAGACCGTAACGGAGAGGTCACCGACGCTTGAGTTGATGACCGAGTCAAAACTGACAACCACGCAGTTGTGGCAAGTCACTTCAGTGTGACCGAGGTAGGCCGGTGGCGCCGGAACCAAAGTAGTCGCGGCGCCGCTCTCTAACCGCTTGTCGCGTTGGCCACGGTTCGTCCTGCGAAGTTCTGAATCCCTGACAAAACTTTTCCAAAACCCCAGTAAGGTTTCCAGATTTTTCTTGCTGGAAAGGGTGACGACGGTTGTGCCGCCGAATGAATGAACACCAGCGAATGCGCGCAACAAGTAACTCGCCCACTCGGACGAAGAGAGGAAAATGACCATGAAAAGTGAAATCACTATTGTCAGGCCGGTCAGTTTGTCGAAACCGGCACAACGCTTGCGGAAGCAAGGTGGTCGCGCCTCAGGGATGGCCGTTTCCATGGTGGTGGCTTGCTTGCTCCTAGCAGTCAGCTCGTACGGATTCGAGCGGGGCCTGAGCATCGGACTTAGCTTTGGCGCTGACGAGTATCCAGCAGCACCGGGCGCCGGAACGTTAAACTCGAACACTGCGGCGGGCGTTTTTCCTCAAGCCCAGTGGAACAACCTCAACGGTGCCAATGGCAGCGCCTTCGGATTGATAAGTGACAACCGGGGCAGCTCATTGGCGACATCGGTATCAGTGATGTGGTCCTGCCCGAACACATGGTCAACCACTGGTCGCGGCGAGGAAAACAATGGATTCGCAACTGGCACTGGAGATCGCACATTGATGACCGGTTACCTCGACACAAGCGACATCGAGGCCGGAGCCTCGAGGGTAACTGTCAGCGGGCTTGGGCCTGAATTCACTGGACCGGGCTACAGTGTGATCGTCTATGCGCTAGGCGGCGTGGCCGGACGTGGCGGCGCTTACTCGATTGGTTCGGTCACCAACTTCGGCACTTGTCCATCAAATCTATCGACGTTTGTCCTGGACGCAGGAGTCGATCACACTGATACCGGGAATTATTTGACCTTTAGCGGTCTGCATGACGCCAACTTCACGCTGACAGCCAATGCTACGGCTGGAGTGGGCTTCGGTGCTGTTCGCCGCGCACCGGTTAATGCGATTCAGATCATCAGTTCCCCTCTCGACATCACCCAGCCCGGTGACCCGATTTGGCTCGTCAACGGCAGCAATGATAACGACGCTGACGCAGGTCCACCGCCAATGGGGGAGGGCGTCGAACACACGATCGACAATGTCGGCCAAAAGTATCTGAACTTCCTCGATCTCGGCTCCGGCTTTGCGGTCCAACCGCAGGTCGGTCTGACGGTCGTCACGGGCATCCGCCTTTATACTGCGAATGACGCGGAACCGCGCGACCCCGCCAGCTACGTGCTGGAAGGCTCGACTGTTGGAAACGCCGGCCCGTGGACGACCATTTCGTCAGGCCCACTGGCACTGCCCAGCAGGCGCACTCCGGGCGGGAACACGCCTTTGGGCACGAATTCTCAAACCGTAATCTTTCCCAATTTTACTCCCTACGCTGCATACCGGTTGACGTTCCCGACGCTCAAGGACGCGGCTGCCGCCAACAGCATGCAGATCGGCGAAGTGGAATTGCTCGGGTTCCCTGTACCAGCCAGCGTAGAAATCGGGCCGCCCGTGATCCCATCGAATATTATCTTGGAACTGGATCGGCTCTATTATCGCATTGGCGATCCTGTTTTTGTCACTTTGAAGTTTCCTTCCGACGGATTTGTCGCGCCTGGGACTAACGAGCTCTATGTGTTCATTACGTCGATGGAAACGAAGGACGTCGAGGCGATCAGGGTAGCGTATGACGCGCTGGAGCCGCTGGTGTGGAAATCCGCACCTCTGGCGACGACCAGCGACGTAGGAGCAGTGATGGATGGTGTCCTCAACGTTCGGCCAGGGGATCGGATTGCCGCGGTCTGGTATCCCTACGCGCTCCATCCTGACGTGAACGTCGAGGAGAAAATGGTAGGCGATGTCGGGTTAATCCTTGGTCCTCATCCCGGCGCAGAGTTGATCGCGGTGAACCCTAACTTGGCGTTGACATCGGATGAACTGACACCGGAGCCGGGCGGCAAGCCTCGTGGAACGCTGCTTCCCGTGAATGGCATTCCAGTCCAAATCGCGCTGAACGAGGTGATTTTGATCCCGCGTGATGCACGCCAGCTCGATGAGTTCCTTTCCCGGACGGACGGGACCATCGTGATGAGTGACATTCCACCCGGGCTGGAAGGCACTGGCTCGCCCACTTCATACCTGATCCGGGTTAACCCGGAGAGGGGTAGTCTTGAAGCCTTGCCCCATCTTCGATCACTTTTGGGCCAGGCTGGACAGGTCTTTGCAAGCAATGAGAAGGCGCTTCGATTCTGGTCTCTCTGCTTGGAATATCAACTCCAGGGCTTTGTGGTGGCGGCAAATCCGGCTATGCAGTACTCCGGCTTGCCGAGTGCCGCTCCTGGAGAAACGCCTACCACAATGCGTACCTCTGGGCCACTCAACGTTCCCCAACTATGGGCCTTTCTGGCTTTGTGGGACTTCGACAGCGCACGCATTCCGGTGGCCGTGCTTGACTCGGGGTTCGCTCCCTCTCCCGACCTGAGGGTCCCGATTCTCGAATGCGATGTGGACGCTGGTTTTGTGATCGGGCCCGGGCGCGCCATGGGGCCTCAGCGGGTTGGAAACAGCCTTGTCTTACCCCCATCCTGGCATGGGACAGGCGTTGCCTCGACACTGGGTGGGCTGCTGAACAATTCCTGGCCGCCAGGCGGCCCTATCACTGGATGGGCCGGTGTGGGCGGTCAGGTTGTAGACACTATGCTCTATTATTATGGATTGCGCAGTTATGCCTTTGAATTTGGTCTGGGGATTCGCCATGCCGCAGCTTCTGGAGCATCTGTCATCAACATCTCTGCCAGCTATCCATGCACAATCGTAAGCAAGCTTGGCATCGGCTTCGACATCTGCAGCCCCGGAGGGCGTGCGGCGCTCTGTGCAGCGGCCACAGCTCCTCTGGCCGCCGCCTCCTCTCAAATCTGCGCCGCGGTGGGACCAGCCCTGGCGGTCCCAATCATTGGACCCATCCTTGCACTGCCACTGACGATCGCCTGCTCGGTCGCCGTCTCAGCCACTGCCACGGCTTCGACGGCTTGCTTTGCCACGATCCACCTAGGTGATCCGCCGGAGCCTATGCAAAGCGCGATCGACTTTGCGAATGCCAGGGGGGTGCCCATCGTCTCGATCGCAGGCAACAGATTAGCTCCGACCTCTTTTCCTCCAGAGGTCCGGGCAATCGTGAACTTTAGCAACATCGATCCCAGCGCCTGGAGGATCGTCCCCGGAACGCTTCGTGGCGTGATCTGCGCGGCTTCTGCGCACTACGACTGGGCATTCACGAATGTGGATTTCAGCGGACCGCGTGTCGATCTTTGGGCTCCCATCTGGACCGAGTACTTGGGTCCTTCCTCGCCGACGATGCTAACACCAGTAACACCTGCTTTACCTTGGATAACTCGTAAGCTCGGCGGAACCAGCGGTTCGGCTCCGTACATCTGCGGCGTCATTGCTGCCATGCAGGCGATCAATCCCGCATTGAACCCGAACACGCCGTCCTTGTCCGCCGCGCAGCGAGCTGCTATTCCCGGCAGGATTCTTTCGATCCTATCTTCGTCCGCGTGGAATGCAGCGACCCTCAACATAATGGCCCCACCAGCCTTGCAGTCTGCCACCGTTGCAGCAGGTGCGGCTCGTCGAAACCTCGTCAATCCATTCGGTGCGATCCTTGCCGCGGCGAGCGGAGTCATTCCGGATTTCTCCTCTATGGGTTATGATTCTCGGCTGAACTTTAACGAGGAGGATGACGCCGAAGCGGCAGACGAGGAGCCCTATGCGAGGGAGCTTGTCGCCGGGGTGCAAACAAACGGCACCATCATTTGCATTCCTGGGCTCAGCTCATCGTTCGGACTCCCGTCGGGAACAGTGCTGCTTTTGCCGCAGCCGCCCATGGCGGATGTCGATTGGTGGAAAATCAAGTTACCACCCGCTGGGTCTTCGGTGAAAATTCGTGTCGTGCTCACTTACCCCACGGGCTTCGGGCAACTGGTCATCGACTCGTCAAGCCTCCAACGAGTCAGCCGCACGATTTCAGGACTCGAAACCAGAGACACCTACGAGACAAGACTGCATCTTGGCCGGCTCAGCCTTGGTTCACTGGCATTCAGAGTCGCCGGAGTTCAGAGCGGCAACGGTTCCATAAACCTTGTCAGTGATAACGTCTACAAACTGCTGCTCGAGGGTCTGGAAGTGCTGCATGTGCCCTGGCCGCCGCGCGATGGGTTCGACATCGATCTGGGAAATGATTCCTTAGCATCCGCAAGCCCACTTGGATCAGAGGATTCCCCTTGGGCGCCTCGCAGCGGCGACGGGGGTGCGGACGCATACGGAATCGATCTCTCCGGCTTGGGATTCCATGACGCCTGGGATGTGGATTGGTTTCATCTCGACTCAATCCCGCCCGTCAGCGGGTCCTGTGCGAGCGAGCTGGAGATCCGATTCTCCGACGATGCGGTGTGTTCAGTCATCCTCGGCCTCACCGAAACGAATCTGGTTTTGAATCGGAAACAGCGCTCGCCCATCGCCCTGCCTATGGGCCGGATCGCCGACGCGCCGATATACCTCAAGCTCGAACCGGCGTACGAAGCTGCGGCCGTCGAGTTCAATCTGTCCTTGCTGCATCGCCCATCAGCCGCGGATGCGTGCCGTTCGAGCGAAGCGGCGGTAGCTCAGGGCGCGGTCCTTTGCAGTCCCTTGACTCGGCTCGGCTCGATTCCGTTCCCCGAAGTATTGCCCGAACTGCGAGAATTTCCGGAGAATACCCATCCTAACATGCCTCCGCGACGGATGGATTCCCTGGGCCGGATCACGACACCTGATTGGCATCTGATCCGGTGGAAAAGAAGCGGAGATTTTGCAGCTCGCCTGGTGATGCCGGCGGATCGACCGCTGCGTGCTCGACTTCTGGATGTTACTGGAGTTGAGCTGACGCGAGCTGAAACAGCGGACTTGCGGCTCTCGTCTACAAACGAAACCATTCTCTTCGGTGCGAGCATACAAACATTGTCCCTACAAAAGACAGGACTTACGACCGGTTCGTACATCATCGAGCTGAGTCATGCCCTGCCCGAAACCGAGGTGGAGGCACTGCTTCCTCGCGATGCGGTAGAAGCGGGACCAGGCGTGGAAGACATCGTAACGAGCTCCTATGGCTACGTTCTCGAGACCCAACGCAATATCGCTGACGGGACGATCACGCTGAAATGGCCGGTTACCGGGCAACTCGTCGAACTTGAGGAAGCCGATGTACTTCCAAACTGGCACCGGTCGTCCTTGACGCCGACCATCGTCGAAGCTCGGACTCAAGTAGTGGTGCCCGCGTCGTCGAGTTCCAGGTTTTTCCGCCTTGCATTGCGTAATCCGTAAGGTCGGCTACAGCCCGCCGCTCCTGTGGCGAAATTCGGAAGAATCAGAAGCAAACGCCAAACAACCAACCGAACGCGGCAAGATTGCAGCCGGATTTCGTTTTGAAATGCGTGGAGTGCGGCGCGGTCATTCCGCGCGGCTCGACGGATGGGCTTTGCGCGCAGTGTCTCTTCTCACTGGACACGCCGGATCGCCCGCACCTTCTTCCTCTGCGCCGGGCCAAGCAACGGGACGGGCTTAGGCGACGCCTGCCTTCGGGTGAAGGTCCGCTATTTCGGCGATTATGAGCTGCTGGAAGAAATAGCCCGCGGCGGCA